>VMHT01154308.1_pt1 | contig 13029 bp, 16 predicted proteins | sample 4693611 | NCBI WGS metagenome assembly VMHT01 (sample SAMN12280063, study PRJNA550983) | marine metagenome | isolation source: seawater sampled from same location over 5 years 0.02-0.2 micron viral filtrate | place: USA: collected off the coast of southern California halfway between the port... ... | reverse complement strand
TGGATATACGACGAATGGTGCGAGCAGCAAACCGAACCATGCGTTATTAACTATTATAACACCTACATACAAAATTGTAAGCCATAAACCAATAAAATGCAATAATCTGCATTTTGGGTGTGTGTGTAATTTTAAATAATTTTGATAATACTCATGCATTTTCTTTTATAAACCTCTGGAATCTTTCTGTTATCTCATCTTTGTTATACAGGTAGGGATCTGCTCTTCCCCAATGAATCGAATGAGCAGTTAGCATGTTCTCGTGTACAATTTTTTCGGGGTCCGTGCATAAATAGTCTGACTTGAATAACTTAAGTATATCACGAAAAAGTATTGGCTCAGTGGCAATATTTAGTGTCTTAATCTTAGCATTTTGCATTATTATTATGTCTTGCCACAGTAAGTCTAAGCAGTAATACTGAAAAGTTGAATCTTGATGTGGCAAATAACTCTCTTCTTTATTTAGCAAATCGTAGATTGCATTCTTTCTCAATCCATTTCCAAACAAAGATGGTAGCCGCACAATAGAGACATCATCAAAATGATTTTTTAAATATGTCTCCAAATAAAGACGATTTTGACCATATGCGTTATCAGCAGGGTTGTCGTAAACAGCAATTGTGGAGATAAGAATTAATTTTTTAAATTTTGTTTTTTCTAAATTCTTAATCAATCTTTGAATTTGTGCAAAATCTTCTTTTGGTTGCTTGTTCGCTTTCCATTTTACACTACTTACGCCAGCACACACGATCAACTCAAAGTGTTGACCAGAAATTTCTTCAATATTTTTAGAATTGTAGTATCTGTCAAATTCTGCTTGTTCCGATAAATTTGAACCCACAAACCCAGTATGCCCGATAAGCGCTTTCATTGATTGTCGTATTCTTTAATGTTCTCAATGATTCTGGTGACATCATCATCAGTCAAATCTGAATGTAGAGGGATAAGAATGACGTCCTCATCGGCGCGCTTAAGATTGGGTAGATCACAAAGCCCACCGAACATCTCATATATATCGTTTCTTCGGTTATTAACGTTAACTTGAATATTTCTATCCCACATGTAGTGAGCAAACTCTTCGCGGTCTTCGACGTGAATAGGAAAAATCTGATAGTTGGGTGTCCAGTGATCTTGGTAGTTTAAAAGCGTAACCTTTGTTAAACCTTGCAGCTCTCTTCGGTATCTTTCTCCAATCTGCTTACGATGTTCCAAGACTCTGTCTAAATGATCCATTGCTACACTGGCGAGTGTTGCAGTGATGTCATTCATGTTTGATTTAAATCCAAGCCCATCGGGTGGAACAGGGAGAGGATCCAAAATGCTGGTCTTCTTGACCTCTCGATCAATCCCATACCAAGACTGCTTGCGAATCTTCTTATATAAAGCCTCATCAGTGGTGGTTATGACTCCGCCATCTCCACAGGTTACAATTTTAACACACTGGAACGAGAATGTTGCCACGTCTCCAAAAGATCCAATAGGTTGTCCCTTGTATTCACATGCCATTGCATGTGCACTATCTTCGATAATTGGAAGACCATGACGGTCTGCTACTTCTCGTAACTCATCCATATCAACAGGATTACCCGCATAGTGAACGCACATAATAGCTTTTGTTTTATCTGTGATCTTCTCTTCGACGCTCTTTGGATCAATATTGAGTGTATCATATTGAATATCCGCGAACACGGGTGTGGCACCAATCTCAAGAATTGAAGTATTGGTCGCAATAAAGGTGAATGGTGTACTGACTACTTCGTCACCGGGGCCGACATCAAGAGCCTTGAGAGCAATTTTAAGAGCGGCAGTTCCGCTCATGCACGCTGCTGCATATGGAGCCTTAAACCTTGCTCGAACTTTTGCTCTAAATTCTGCTTCTTTCTTACCGGTATTGAGCCACTTCGACTTAAGTGTCTTTGTTACTTCTTCTCCGGCTTCGTCTGGAACATACACGCTCCAGCACCTAATGATGGGCTCTTCCATTTTAAAATCGTTATTAATAGTCATTTGCTGTTCTCCTTTTTGTTTTTTGTTGCTGTTACAAAATATACTGAATTGGGTATCTTATTATTCGAAAATGTCAAGCTTCTATCTTCGAGCATGCCAATTAATTGTTTTGTATCAAAATATACCACACCGGTGAGGTCGTTATTATCGTCATCAAGTTTGGCTTCAAAGGGCATTATGACAAGATCATCTTCCTTCTCAAAACCAAAATCTGAAAGCATACAATCGATAGTGTCCGGATGATAAGTTCTCTGTCGATTAAATTCTATCTTTGTTTTTGTTCCAAGTGGCACTGATAGGATAAGTTTTCCTCCGGGTTTTAAAACTCTATAGAACTCTTTTAAGCCTTTTTGATCGCCGTAATAATCTAATTCATCCCCATAACGACCAAGACCAAAATGCTCTAAAGCATGTAAACATGTTATTATGTCATAAGTATTATCCTCAAACGGCATTGACTGAGCCTCACTGGTTTTCAATTCAAAAGATGGTATAGTAGTAGCACACCATTCACCATTTGCTTTTAATTCTTTAAGCAAGGAATTATCTCTAGATTCTACATATGTAACATCGCACGTGTGGCTAAAGAACAAAGCCGTCTCAAGGCGGCTGGCAATATCAAGCAATTTAGACGTAGTGGTGCTTGCGAGAGAATATTCAAGGACTCGTCTTGTTGCTTGATAATCCTGATATAGATAAACGCGGTCATAACTCATCGTCGCATTGCAGTCTTTGAAGTAACTGTTTTCAATTTCATCTTTTTGAAAATAATTAATAAACTTAGAATTTTGATTTGCTTTTTGGCTAAGTAAAAAGTCAAGCTCTTCTTGTTCATTTTTATCTAGCGACACTATAATACCTCCCTATAATATTGTACTGTCTGGCTGACACCTTCTTGGTGATCATAAAAAACGTAATCTTTAAATAAATCTGCAAACCTGCCCATTCCTAAAATCTTAATTGGGGCGCCGTCTTGGAAGTCTGTATTAAATGTAAGCTTTCCTTGATATCCAGTAGCTTTTGCTATGTTTTGCGCTGTTTCAGCAATCGCAAACCCTTTACCTTGAGCCACATTTACTGGCTCAATAATCTTTTCAAGCTGCAACGACTGAAGTAGTATCTTGCACACATCTTCAATATAAATCCATTCCCGGATTGGCTTACCCGTTCCCCAGATCTCAAACTCATCGTCACTATTTTCAATAGATTCTAACATTCTAATAATCATGCCGTTCAAGGCGTGAACCTTATTAGGATCTGTGCTGTCACCCGGACCATAAATGCCAGAAAACATTAGGTTAATGCTGTTTATGTTGTACTGCATTTCATAGCATCGAGAAATATAATATAAGACTCTTTTAAAATTACCGAACGAGAACACCGATGGGTGTACGGTACCGTCGAGCCATTTCTCTTCTTCTTGGATTTGAGTGCCGTCTACATAACAACAATTAGATAATAGATTTACTATTGTTGTCTCTGGACATATTTCCAGTGCAGTCTTGTACAGATTCAAAGCAATGTATGTATTATCAGAAATAACATCGCCTGCTTTAGCGGTGACATAATGGACACTACCGACATTTGCTGCACAATTAAATATAGCATCAATTCCGCGGTGTCGAAGCTCCAGCAACTTCTTACTTAATTGTGTGTAATCTCTTAAGTCACACTGTGCTCTGGACAACCCGATTACTTCGTGACCTTCATCGGTCAAATATTTTGTTAGGTTTTTTCCAACAAACCCAGTGTGCCCAAGTACTATATATTTCAATGTAAATTCTCCCAAATATACTTTATATCCTCAGTCTCAAAATATCGACTGGATGGTTGTTCTGTTGTGACCTGACCTTGTTCATTAATATTAACTTGACCCTTTGTAAAAAGCTCAAGATAAGAGAACAAATGAGGCTCGCGAGGGTAATCATATTTGTAATTTAATATAATTGCACCGTCAAATCGAATACGATTGTCGTTTACAAGCTCAAAATCCCATGACGTCATGTTGGGTCTCAAATATTTTAAAAAATAATCTTTATTCCATATCGCGGGATGTAAGCTTGCTCTATAATTGGTGTGTTGCAAAAATTCAAGCAAATTCTCATTGCCTTTGAAAGTTTTTGTATCTTTTAAATTGATACCTCCGCCGATCATTGCTTTTTGCGCTTTGTTGTTTGTGAACTGTTCTTCTATTTCGGCTATTTTATTGACCGGTACCGGGTTCATTAAAATATGATCATCGAATATTAGAGTAAAATAGTCTTCTTCGACTTCTTTAAAAAATGGAATCAAAGCGTTTGTCCACATTCTACCATAATCTTCTTGTGTTCCAACACAAACAGTATCAACATTTTCTGGTAAATCTTGCAGCTCTAGTACATCCTCATACCCAACAATAGTTATGTTTTGATTCGGCCAATATTTATTAAGAAACCTGATGTTTACCGGGCATAGACTTTTGGTGTATTTGTTAGATGTCAAGAGGTAAATTTTCATTAGTTACACTCCTTGCAAGGTTTTCCAATATTGAACCCAGTTTCTTCCCAGCCTTTATGACAATTATGTCGTACACCTCTGGTAAATGGATCCATGTTACTTCCTATATCAATAAATGTTATGTCCGGATATTCTTGGAACCAATCTCTGACCAACACTCTTGCTGTAGGTCCTAAAGAGATGGCAACTACATCTCCAGATTGGAAGAGCGGTGGTACCTTTTTCTTTATTCCCTCATATAAATCCCAACTATTTCTTCTAGGAAGTTTAACGGAGTTTACAATGTTTAAGCCCATCTGTTTTAGTGGTTCGGAGTCTTGATCGTTACCACCGATCCAAATTAAGCGCCGGTCACCCATTACTTCTGGAAATGTTTCTATAAAGTGTTTCCAATTCTTGTTTGTAGTAACAACCGCCTTGGTTAGAAATTCATAGTCTTCGCCGGCGATCTCTTTAGCTAATCCGGACCATAAAGGATAACATAAAGAACAGGGAACACCGATGTAATAATTTTCTTGTTTGTGCTCCAAAGAAGATCTCAAGGCAGCTCTTAGGTTTTCATCAACATATTGATCACCTCTTGCGACAATCGTGTGTGCTTGAGAAATTCCCATCATTTCGCCGTCATTAAATCTAGCAAAACCAAATGGTATCTTATTTTTAAGATTGTAGTTAAACCACTCCATATCTTCGATCATTTTAATCTCCCTTTTGTATTCTATAGGAATCTGAATCAAAATGTTGTGTAGAGAATTCGAAAAGTTCTGTGTCTTCTAATGCTAACATTTGGTGCCTTAATCCTCGGTGTACATGGAAATTATCGCCGCGTTCGAGAATTAACTCTTCTGCCATTTCTATGTCGTCATGTTCTGAATATTTTACCAATATTTTGCCTGATTGTATATAAAAAACCTCATCTTTTAGCACGTGGTAGTGCCAAGAACAACGTTTTCCTTTGACAAAATAAAGAAGCTTGCCACAATATTCATCGTTATTTACGATCCACTTTTCGAAACCCCACCCTTTAGGTACAAATTTCATTTCTAAAGAAGTCTTCATCTTTTATTCCTTTGTCGTCAATGTAAAAATCTCCGGAGGGCTTTCCCAAAAACAAATCATGAAATTTAACACCCCAGTCTAATAGCTGTTTCCTTGTGAAATCATAAAAGGCGCGCGTCGCGTATCCTGTGTTATTATCACTTCGACCCATGCCCCGGGCAGTTTGAAAAATAATTATATGCCCCTCATCATATAATTTATTAATTTTTTCGATCCTTTTCATGTAAGGGATTGCAAATCCGTAGTCACCTTTTGTAGTGGAGCATATGGTGCCGTCGATATCAAAAACGTAAGTCATAAGTTTCCTTAAGCATTTGTTTTATATCGTCTGATGTAATAACATATGTTCCCATGTGTGAAACTGATATGCTGGCCATTTTATTAGCGAGTCTAATCGCCGTTGGCATACTTTTATCTCTCAGATATGTGTAGGCTAGTGTCGATAAAAATACATCGCCGGCGCCGCAAACATCAAACACTTCAACAATGTTAGTTGGGTAAACCACATCTTTGTATCGTGTTCCTTTTTCGCCCAAAGTAACAATAAATTGGCTATTTTCTGGGAACACCTCAATCGATTCATATTCTTTTTCATTTATTTTGATGAAAACTCCCTCAAAACAAGATAAGTCGGTTTTCTTTGTGTCGACAAAAATTGGAATATTTGCATCTAATTCTTTATAGTATCGGATTATTTCTTTACATGCTTCCGGTGGTAAGAAACCTTTATTGTAATCACTAATAACTACAACGTCCGGGACTGTAGCTGTTTGTATTATATATGAATTTATAGGTTGGATATTCTGGTGTTCACCTTCATCCCACCTCAGCAAATGCTGATTATATTTACTATCGATAAACCTATGTTTGTTTATCTTTTCTGTGTTGGTATAGTGTAAAACAAATCCCCCAAGAGATTCCATATTGAGACGAACGTTCCAAGACATTCCAGGCAAGACCACACGCTTAGTTTCTTTTAATACTGGTACTGGTGCTTCGGGACTTAGTCTCTCACATTTGCCATAATGATAAATATCGCTACAGCAGTCACCTATCAGAACTACGTTGTATCGTTTTTGTTGTTGAGTATCCATCAATTTTCTCAAAAAATTCTATTTTTTTAGCATGCTTACCACCCACCACATGTTTATCTTTGTAGTCGGATCCTATCACCATAATATCTGGGGATACCATTTTTACTAAAATTTCTAATTCTTTTGCTGAGTCAAAAATCACAACTTCATCAACGAAAGAGAGACTTTCTAACATTAGTTTTCTGTCTTGTTCACTGTTGACTGGTCGAGTTGGACCTTTTAACTCTTTCACTCTTCTATCAGAGTCAATTCCTATTATAACCTTATCTGACTTATTTTTTAAATATTCAAACAATTTTATGTGTCCGACATGTAAAATATCGAAACATCCGTTTGTAAACCCAACTATTTTAGGCTTTTTTCCAAAATTGAACATATTTGTCAATCCCACCGTGAAGAGACGAGAATGGTCTATCGTACTTACCAATCATATAAAGCTTGTCTGTATCCGCCCGAGTAAATTTCTGATACTTATCTGCTAGATAATCAGGCATTTTTATTTCTCTTATATCAAAGGGATAATATTCCGACATTATTTCAGGTATTGCGGTGAAAGACTCAGCTATACCCGTACCACAATTAAAAACCCCACTGATTTTCTTATTTTCAATGAAATGTTTATTAATCGAAACGATATCGTCGATATAAATAAAGTCTCTTAGAAAGCCGCGGCTTCCTTCAAAAATTTTAATCTCGCCGGTCATATCAATTTGTTTTTTGAATTGATGTACAACCGACGCCATGGCTCCCTTGCGATGTTCCATCGGTCCATAGACGTTGAAATATCTCAACCCTACTATCTGGGGGGCATCTGTGTGATTTATAAAAGATTCTACATAATCGTCAAATACTCGTTTTGAGTTTGCATAAACATTTTTTGGATTTAAATAAGCTTCTTCGTGAAAAGGTCCGTCTCCATAAACAGAGGCGGAAGAGGCGTATATCAAGCGTATATCGTGCTTTAAGCATGCTTGCAATAGACTTAGGCTATAATCAAAATTATGTTTCATCATAAAGGATGGATTATAAATTGTTGTGTCAGAACAAGCACCTTGGTGTATAATGATTTCAATTTGTTTTGCATATGAATCATTTTTTAATTTTTCTAAGAACGTGAACGGATTCATAACCGGATGTTTTGGTGAAAATTCACTTACAAACTTATCGGTAAAATCAACAAGCACTACATCCCTAACATGCTTAAGGCTTTGATATACATTCCAACCAATAAAGCCGGCTGCGCCTGTTATTACTATCATTCGAACATTACCTCTTTAAACCTTAATAGCGCTGCATCAATATTTTCGGATATCTTATCATTTAACTCGTCGCCGGCGAGGTGGCTATAATCTTCACTGAAGAATCCAACAAGTTTGGGTGTGGTTAGTACCTTGCAGTTTAGCATTTTGGCTTCGGCGCAGACGCGCGAAAACGTTTCTAATACTTGAGGAAAAAATATAAACTTTTCACATAATGATAATCTTGTAATAAATTCTACATAATCCGGGGAGCTTACCATTGCGGGTACAATATTATTATTCTTGCAATACTCTATGGCTTGCGAAGTACCCTTTATTTGGTTACTACTTTCCAAAATTCCGTACTCGCTTGACTTTCCGGAAGTATGGTTAATCTGTTTAATTAATTCTAAATTCTCTTTAGACCACAAGCTGCAGCCTATACTGTGAACATTGTTGATTTGTAAATTATTTTCTATAACTTCTTTACAAACTTTACTTAATACAAAAACTTTTTTTGCTTGGTCATAAAAATCCCTATTGATGATCATGTTTCTTGGAGCAATAAAATTTTTGAAGGCTCCGGGGTTTCGATTAGCGACATACTTGTGGTCATGCTCATAAATAATGTAATTCTTTTTGTGCATCAGGTACCGCTTGGCTGTGTCTGGTAATCTTATAAAATTGCTTACTATAAAGAAGTCGTAATCATCAAGGGTGTGCTCGACATTATACGTGTGCACGCCAGATGCCTTCACTTTTTTTTGTGATGATAAATAATTTAGGAGCACTGAATCATTTTTTTCAGCACCCCCAATTATCTCATTTTCAAAAAAGTCTTGTAGTAGAGCTACTTTCATAAAATTTCAATTTGCGACAAATCGTTAGCCCATTCGGTGTCAATCTCTAACCCAAGGGCAGATACAAATTTATCATACATTTTTGATTGTTCGAATCTCTCATGGATTTCAGATGCATACGTTTCGGCAGCTGCTACGTGACCAGCATTATTTTGAATATCTTCATAACACTGTCTGATGTTTTCTTTATAAGACTGCTCCCTTGCGTTTGCCCAGCCAGACTCTTCTATTATAACAGTTGGCCACACAACTTCTTTTGGAACCTGAGCTATATCAAAGGCAACATTATAAAAATTCTCTCTGCCGTTCTCGTTGCATAAAAAATCTAATTGTCCGGACCAACCAACACTTACGACTGGAAGACCACTATATGCTGCTTCAAAAATTGGCAGACCATACCCCTCTCCATGAGGAATAGCAACAAAAGCAGACACTTTTTCGTGACTATATAGAGAATGCATCTCAGCGTCTGACATGTCCCCATGTAAGAGATAGACTTTACACTTTCGATCTTTGGGCATGCCCGATAACAGTGCTTTTAATTGCCCTTCACAGGCTTCTCTATCCATCAAGCAGTTTTTTGATAAATTGCTCTTTAGTATCAAGCCCACTTCATCATTGTGAAACTCTTCTACGAACCACTTGATTGTATTTTCAATATTTTTTCTTGGAGACCATTGTGCAACTGCAAGAAAATTAGTGTCATACTCAAGATTTAAGCTAATTTCCGGGAGCGATTCATATGTTTTAACCGGATAGTTAACTACCTCGATATCAGTTTTAGTCGTAAGCCAAGAATCTTGTTGTTCTGCATTATCAGAATCAACATACTTCGTTGATTCCATTGTATTTTTGGAATGATTTGAAATTACTATCACTTTATTCATTCCATTGATTGCTGTTATCCACTCGCTAGAGATCAGCGTAGTCTCCATACCAGCTGTATATCCTATATTAATTGGTGCATAAGCTTTCCACTCATTTGGGATAGTAACCTGTAGGGACACGTCAAAAGTTCTATTCTGTTGACTATGGGCGATTGTTTTTTCAATTAGATTATCGAGCCATTGCTTTTCTTCATCATATTCCGGTACCCAGCCGGTTTGCCCCCACTTAAGTGGCTGTAGATATATATCAAACATGTCCTCTTGACTACGGAGGGCGCGCAATGCATATCTAGTTTGCTCTCCGTACCCGGAGCGAGTCAATGCTGGTCCTACTACTAAAATCTTGGTTTTCATTTTATGCCACCTCTATTAAATGATATTTTTGATAGCCTTTGCGGGTTTCCCAAGAGCCATGCTTTTCCATAAACTCATCCATTAGCTTTACCCACCCTTTTTCATAATTTTCAAAGCTATAATTTTCTTTAACATGATTAATTCCAGCTTCAGACATAGCTTTGTATTTTGCCTTCGGAAGTTTGAGAGCCTTTGTTAAGGTTTTTTCGAAATCTGCTTGTGAGATTCGGTCTTCATAAATATAAGGTACTTGAAGTGAGCCAATAACAGATTTGCTAGTGGGCTGTAGACCCCATCCAAACCAGTCTTTACCATTGGTTACTTGTTCTTGAAGACCACCGGTCATACTGACTATGATAGGTGTGCCACACGAGAGTGATTCTAAAGTTCCTAACCCGAAACCCTCAGCGTCTGAGATATTAATTGTAAAATCTGCTGCGTTATAGAAGGCGCCAAGTTCTTCCGAACTGACTTTATTTGTCGACAACATTACTTGCCCTTTAGCCAACCCTAGGGTCTCAATAATATGAGGCAGTGGCTGACCATGTGGGTCTTCAGCGTCAGTATGCATAAGCAAACTAGCCTTATCGTGTCCAACTTTATCAAGCCATTCTTTAAACCACCAAACTAATGTTCCGGGCTGCTTGCGCCGGGCGTTTCGATTGTTCCAAAAAAAGATCTTCTTTTTTGGGTTCCTTAGTTCATCATCGCTATGTGAAATAATCTGTTCCCGAAGATTTTTAATCCTCTCATCGCCGGGCTTGAATTTATAAAAGCAAGTATAATCTACAGCGTGAGGGTGATAATGTGAAGATACGTCGGGCGCTACTTCTTGTAATATTTGGTGAGTAACTTTTGAAATGCACACAACTTCATCTGTCGAACGATAAAATCTACGATTGAATTTTGGTGCTGGGAAGTTATCCCAAACATGGTAGTATATCATCGGGCAAACCGCTCTTACTTCGTTTTCAATTTCCCAAAGCCACCCATAAAATCTTGGGTCGGTCATAAACCATACTGCGTCGGGGCGCTCTTTTTGTAATATCGAACGTATTAGTTCGTGTGTCCCATATCCATCAACTGGAAAAATCCTAAAATCATTGCCATATGGGTCAATGGTTTGTGGTGTGTAATCATTATGCTTCACTGCACCACCTAAACACAAAAATTGATATCGACCGGTCTTCAACAAAGCTTCGATCATATATTTTGTTTGTGTGCCAACACCAGAAGGTGAAAGCGGGTGGTCAGAAAGAACCAAGATTTTCTTTTTTGTCATTTGTTCCTCATGGACAATGTTCTGTCCTGTAAAATTTGCACCCAAAACCACCTGTACAAGACATGCGGTTTTTGATATATCTTTGATTTTTAATATTATACAGCGCGGTGTTCAAAAGTTTAAGGGCATTTTCTGTTTTTTTTGTGCCGCTTGTAACTCTAAAAAATTCAACTCTATTTTTCTTGGCAGTTCTCTTAAGTAATGCAAAGTGGGTTTCAACGTCTTTTGGGTCAATATTCATTTTTTGGCAAAAGTAGTTTTTATATAATGTGAGTTGATACGTAACCATCTTATCAGATCGTCTTTTAGCATCCCAGCCCCACGAACAAGTTTTCCAATCAAAAATATGAATTTTACCATCAGGGGTAGCTACAATGGCGTCGATAAAGCCTTTAAATTTATAATCAGAATGTCCGTCGATATCTTCCATTAATGGCATCTCGACTGCCATCACTTCAAAATCATCAAAATAATCATTCAACGCATCTTCAATTTCAGGAATAATCTTTTTACCTTGACCGACCATATCTAAAACTAATTTTTTATTTACTTCGACGTCATCAGGCAGCTCAGTGATATTTTTCTTAAGCTCATTAACAAAAAAATCTTCGTTCATGTCTTCTTGTAGAAGTTTTTTCTCGCAGACTGAGTGTATTGCAGAACCAAACGCAGTGTATGCATTTCCTTTAAATCCATCGATCCCATCTACACGGGTTAATTTGTGATACCAAGCGCAAAAACTCCAGTCTTTCAACTCAGAATAAGAAATATGTGACATTTTTCCTCCAGATTATATATTATAACCTGTTAACTATCAAAAGTCAAGACTATCTTCAGAATTTAATTTAAAAATTTTCTCATATAGCTTGGGGCTAACTTTTTTTAAAGTTTCATGATCGTCCGGGCGCATGTAAAAGTCTGTGAACCCTGTGGCGAAGTATTCTCTCAGGGAGGTTGGAGCGTAGGCGTTTATGAATAACCCAACACATATTACATTGAGCTTATCGTACCCGACATCATTTAATAGAAAATTATCAAATTTTATATCATATTCAACATTCTTAAAATAAGATTTAGGAATCTTATATCCCAAAGACCACAATTCATCGTGCAATCTTGCTCTTTTGTTTAAAAATTCATTTTTAATTTTATTATCACTGTAGATGTCATAGCCGAATAACTCTTCAACTGAATGTGCTACTTCGTGTATAATGTCGTCGACCATATCATTGATATCGTCCTGTTCGTTTGATATATGCAAAATTGCATCTTTGTAAAATGCGTTTATATCTCTTTCTTCAAACTCTTTAAACCAGCCAACAATTACCATCTCTATATCAGATAATAGATGATGTGGAATTTTTGACTCAACTTTGCCTATGACTTTTTCAACATCGACTTTATCATTGTCTATTTTATCTTTAAAGTAAACATGGATGCCCGATGGAGTGTAAAAATCAATCTGGGAGTTTTTCATCTGTTGGTTTTTTAAATAAGTTTTCAGCATCGTCTAATCCTAATTGGTATCCTCTGAGGAAGTTTTCTTCAGCAAACGCAAACACAAACTCTGGAAATTCTGCGGCTAATACTTCCGAGATCATATTAACTGTCACCTCTTCGTTATCTAATTTTGTGCCTACGTACTCAACCAAAAAGTTTTTCAACTCTGATTCAGTTCCCGGGGGAACTCCGAGGGCTAGCAGTGGATTTTCGTGTACTTCCAACTCTGTTAATACCTTTTCGTTACTCATA
>VMHT01084515.1_pt1 | contig 13030 bp, 23 predicted proteins | sample 4693611 | NCBI WGS metagenome assembly VMHT01 (sample SAMN12280063, study PRJNA550983) | marine metagenome | isolation source: seawater sampled from same location over 5 years 0.02-0.2 micron viral filtrate | place: USA: collected off the coast of southern California halfway between the port... ... | reverse complement strand
GCAATGTGCGAAGAGGATCCTTTGTTTGATCCAGGTTGTCAAGGATATGATACTGCATACTTTAATCAGCAGTGTTCGTTAGATCCACAGTACGACACTACGTGTATAGGATACGTTGATCTATCAGGTAACGATGGTGATTTTACAGTATTAGATCCTTTGATTGACGATGTCTTGTCGGTTGAGACGGATGTTGCTACTGGTGAACCTGATTTTTATAGTGTTCCTACTGATGACTTTATGCAAGACGACTTTGTTGTAGAACAAGAAACAGTAGAACTAGATGATGGTTTTCAAATGGTTGAAGACGATATTGAAGAAGAGATCGGTGAGCTCGAGATGGTTGATGATATTGACTCTGAGATCGCTGCATTAGAATCAGAATCCACCGAAGAAGGAAGCCCTGTCGATGCTATGATGGGTGGAGCAAAACAGGAGGATGACATTGAGGAAGAACTACAGGCTCTCGAAGAGGATGCCAACGAAGGGGACGATGAATCGGTGGCGCCGGAAGACATACAAATCGCCAGTGAGGGTGATGACATTGGAGCACAGCCAGCACCAGGTCGATCAAAACCAAAGCCGAACCCAGTCGATACAAAGAGAGAAAAACTAAAACTACTTATCGCTATGAAAGCTATTGAAGCGGTTAAAGAACTTGAGACCGCAGTTACATTAGAACAACAAATGAATATTCAGCGTAGGCTCCTCGCCTTAATCTCGTTCGTACCAGATTTCAAGGACTACGCTGAGAAAGAACAATTAAATCAAATTAACTTTTACCCACCGAAGCCAACGGTGGACCACGCATTTGCAAGATGGTTCCTGAACGACCCAACATTTGGCGCAATGGAAGACTTACAATACCAATAGGAGAGTGGTATGTTTGCAGAAGCTATGGCGGGAGTCGCCCTCGTAAAGGCGAGTGTAGAGTTTATAAAATCGAATATTGACACGGCAAAAGACATAGGTGAGATAGCTGGTGCTGTCGATAATCTGTTCAAAGGCCAAGAAGATATTGAAAAGAAGAGAAGTAAGAAGGCAGGTGTTGGTGTAGGTGATCAGCTAGGTATTAAGACTGTAGCTCAAGAAGTTATTGATTCTAAGGTTGCTATGGAAGCAATGCAAGAAATGAAACAGATGATCAACATGAGATTCGGCCCTAATACTTGGCAAGAGATTATTGATTTAAGAGCAAAAAGAATACAGGAAGAAAAAGAAAGAATAGCGGCCGCTAAAAAAGAAAAGATTCGAAAAGCAAAAGAAACTGCTGCAGCATGGAAGAATGCAGCGATGGTAGCTGGAGCGATTATTGTTGCTATTGGTTTATTCGTGTTTTTATTTACGGTAGTGATATGATATACGTACTGACACTATATGTTTCTTTATATCCAACGTTGACATACGAGTATAAAACCTATGAGCAATGCGTGCATCATGGAAACCAAATACTGGAGATCAGACAAAAAACATTAGGGTGGATAAAAACCACCTTCGATTGTAGGAGACAAGAATGGCAGAAATAGAATACGGTGGAATCAAAGTTGGTGGATCTAAACTACTTTTGATACTTCCACTCATCGGAACATTAGGTGGTGGTCTTTGGGCTGGTTTTGAGTTTTATAAAGACTATATGAACATGAAAGAAATTATTCAAAATATTGATACGGACGCAATTTCAGCTCGTAACGATGTTCTTGAAACAAAACTTGATGAAGCACTAGAGTATTCACGCGATATTAAGAATGGCTTAAGAGAAGATATTGTTCGTATTGAACGTATCGTAGATTCTGTAGAGGATGACATCAACGAGATTGAAGACGATGTACGTACTACGATTGACGATGCCGAAGAAAGATTTGAGGTTAAGCGACAGGATCTCTTGAACCAGTACGTGGCTCAAAAAGATCTACTGATTCGTGAAAACACCAGCACTCGTGAGTTGATGGAAAACAAGATTGAAGGACTCGAAGCTGACATGGAAAAGCAACTTCAAAGAGCCCTTGATAATCCTCTAGCTAATCGTTAGTCTTGACCTGGTTCTTGGCCTGGTGGAACATCACCAAAGCTACCACGAACTACATTGTCGGTCTGTTGATCAGCTTGATATGGTTTTAACATTTCTTCAACATTCAAATTGATTTGATGAAGTCTGCCTAGATCACTATCAAGTTCTAAGAAAAGACTATCAATTGGTGCAGTAGTTATACATTCTTCATGCTCGTTGTCATGCATGGCTAAAGCAATAATGCCATAGTGAATTACTTTCTTGAGATCATCACGATTATGACCAGCTTTCTTACCATAACGTTGACAGTACTTGATAACGTTACCTAGAGCAAAACCCATACCATGACCCATGTCTTCAATGATCTCGGTAGATTGGTATTGGTTTTGTGAATAGTGAGCGTCATAAGTTGAGTTGATGTAATCCATCATTTCTTCAATGAGTTCGTCTTCACGAAACGCGTATTCAATTTCATCTTCGTATGACATATTCGTACTCCTTTAATTCATTTTGAATTGTATCATAGTGCTCGATCGCGGCACGATGAACTTCGTTATCTTTCTTAGCAATCTTCCACGATAGAGCTACAAACTCATTACGTGGAATATTGTAATTCTCAGTGGCGATTGTTTCACCTACAACTATTTTATACTGCGCTGGCATATTCACTCCAAAACTCATCCCAAAGATCTTCAACAAATCCTAGTTGTTCCATTGCATCCATGTGTGCAATATCATTAAAGCAATTATCTTTTGTTAGTGCATCAACGAGTTCAGAGATGCGTTCGCATCCACCGATTCTAAGACTAACTGAGTTGATAAACTGCTCTTCACAATCCATAACAAAACTTGACATACCCATATTAAAACCTCACTGCGGCAGTGACGCTAATGCTGCGTCTCTAGTATCAATTTCATAACCAAGTTCTTTAGCTACGACATACTGAACTGTTTTAGGTGTATGAATGTCATAACGAAGTTCTTGGACAAAGTTCACGATTTCTTTCCAGATTGGAAGTGGAATGTTTCTGTATTCGAACTTTTGCATAATATAACTCCTCTTTTCATTTTATAGATATATTATACACTAATTCTTTTGATTTGTAAACAAAAAAGTGCATTTTATTCGAAAAAAATGTTAGGGTTTGGAGAATCTTCATTTCCAATATCATCATAGTCATAGTCAATTTTCATCTTAAACGATTTCTGTTTGTATTCAGAAACATTAACTAATCTTTGAAAGTAAGAGTGATTATCCGTTGGTGGTCTACTAGGCAAGTTATCGAACCAAACGTCTTCGTACAGATTAACGATAAAACATAACATGATGTAGTCACCAGGTTGAGACACGTATGGCATATGAATATCCATAGTGTCTTTGAGGTCTGACTCCTCAGCAAACTCCATAAGCAAAACTTTAACACCCGGCACGTAATTGAAGTAATAATCTCTATAGTCATCGCCATTTTGAAAATAAGCTACATCTAAAAACGTGTTTGGTAAAAATTCTTCGTTGAGAAGATCAAGATGAATTCCTCTTGATTTAAACATATCTTTTTGTTTATCAAATTTAGTTTGTTTACGACTGATATACTCACTATGGTGATACAACATGAAGTGAGATGGAATCTGTTTTGGTGCTTCAGTTTGTTTTACTAAACGCAAGAAGTCAACTACCATACTATTTTCAAAGATGTGGTCACCAATACATTCAGATATTACTAGATCAGCTTTAAGCTCTGGATAATCATCCATGAAGTCCTTAGCTGATCCGACGTAAACCGTGATATTATTAAACTCGTTTCGTTCAATATTTGTGATAAGCATCTCAGCAGTTGCTGGATTTCTTTCGATAGCAAATACTCTTCCCGCTACTTGAGCTGCGGCCATTGCAAGAATACCGGTACCACTACCAAAATCAATTACAATATCACCAGGCGATACTGCTTTATCAATTGCTTCAAGATAACTGTTTGTTCGGTACTCGTCCTGAATCATAGTTTGATGTGGAACAAGTTCTCCGTATTTTCCTTTAAACATGATTATACTCGTTGTAGGCTTGACCATTTTCATTATAAAAATGGTATTCCCATCCTCTACTATCTAGTTTTTTTCCGCATATTGTCGTGTTAATTAAGCCATAGTAATATTCTAATTTACTACTGAAATCTTCACCATGATATGAAAAAATATTAGAAAAACAAATAAAGTTAGTTTTTGAAACATCTACATTTAGATATTCATTGAGTAGATTACACTCTACAAACTCAACGTCATCAATCATTTTTAAAGTATCTGTCCAATCGCTATTAGAAAATATTTTCTCGTTCATTTTTACTTTTTTAAAATCAACATCAGCTATAAGACAATCTTTAACTGTCGCTGTAGAATACTCTAGATCCTGTGTGACAAAAAGTGTTTGCTTCCATTTCAATGCTAGTGGTTCATAGTCATAGATGATAAGCTTTGTTTTGTTGTTGCCAAATTTTTTCCATAAGAATTCTGATATTGATCCTGATGCTGGTGCATACACTACGTCATATTTTTTTTGTGGAAATTCGTCGTAACGATTAAACCTTTCGTTGTTCTCTGTATAGATTGTTCTAGTCACGCACAAATTCTTTTATCATAGGGAAGATCGGTTCTAAAGCATCAGCACACTGTCTGGCTAACTCAATATGTTCCTTCTGTGTACCATGACCTGAACGTAAATCAATATAGTGAATCCAAGATCGCATCGTACCGTTTACATATAACCGAGATTCCATAATACCTTCTGGTAATACCGCCCGTGCTTGTTCTTTGGCTATACCATTCAGTACTGCCCAGTTATAAGCTTGTTTAGACGCTCTGGCTACAATCTCTTGTTGTTCATCCCATAAGAGTTGCAACTCTGAGTCATCTGTTTCAATTGAGTTTTGCCTATTCTTAGTGTCCTGCAAACGGGCTTCTCTAATTACAAAATTAAGATCCTGAGTTGGATCAGCGTATCTTTGAGAAAACTCTTGAAAAGAAAATGATCTATGTCTTAGTAGTTGCCTAGCAATATCACGAGTTGTAGTAACCTCTAAGCAAGCGCTAACCATTTCAAATGGCGACCAGTGTTTTTCTCTAATGAGGTATCGTAATAGTTTTTCCGAGGTTTCGGTGTTATCTTGGTTCGAGGGATTCGAAACACGGGCCGTATATGATACGAGCTCTTGGACATCGTTACCGACATAAAGTTCCTCCGGTGGTTTTGAATAACTGATAAGTCTTACACTCAATGGTTTCTCCTTCCGTCGAATACACACATGAAGTAACATCCATGTTCACCAGCATGTACCCGATGAAATACGTTATCTTCAATCAAAACGACATCGCCTGGTTTTACAAGAAAGTTAGTTTCGTTTAATTCCATAGTACCACCACCTTTTACAAAATAGTAGACTTCTTCTTGGCCAGCGTGTTGATGCCCACGAGTGCTTTTATTTGGTTTAAGATCAGTAGTACTTAGTACAAGATTATTTAAAAGTTTATTGTCCTTAAGCAAATAAGTTTCGTTATCTTTTACAACTTCACCGCCAATGTCTTCAACCCATACTTTCATGTTATGTTACTCCATTCATGAAGCTTATTATACTTGTGGTAGTATCCGTCTTCAATGTCCTCGTATGGTATGTCTAAATTCTTAGCAGTAAGTTCTACCATACACAATATATCGCCAAGTTCTTCACATAGTTTATCTGTTTCACCACCGAACCTGAGTATCTTACTTGCTTCCTTAATAACTTCACTACACTCTTCCATTAGTATTACTAATGTTTCTTCTTTGTTCCTCATAACTTAAAGTCTCCAAACTTTTCATTAGCAATCTTTTCACCTGCTTTTGAACTGTCGAAAACTGGAGTATCATCAACTAATGTTTGTTGAGTTTCTTCTACATCATGTAAACGCATCTTAGCTCGATCAATACCAATCACAAACCTCTTGTGTAGGGTTGGGTCATTATAACGATTCTTCAATTGTTTGACCATCATCTGACCCTCTTTATCGAGTTCTTCAGTTGAGATCAAAGCAAACATTAAATCGGCCGTAGCGGGTAATCCAAAAGACTCGGACGTATCTTCAAGCCCAACATCCGAGTTACTATAACCAGAACGAGTCGTTTGCGTTGCAGAGAAGACCGGTACGTCGAACTCGACCGCAAGGCCACGTAGTTCTTCAGCAATTGCTTTAATGTAAGTGTATGAATTGATCGATCCTCCCATTCCTTTCATTCTTGATGAAGCACAGATATTAAGATAATCGACAAAGATAATATCTGGTTCGAACTGTTTCTTTAGTTTCAGTTCATTCAATAGAGCTCTAAAGTGACCAGAGTGTGCTGAACCAGTTGGATATTCTTTTACGATTAAGTTACCCGTTGTCTTACGAGCAAGATTCTTTACTTTCTCGGTGAACATATCCTTTGGCATGTTTTCAAGTTGGTCGATAGGTACGTTCAATAAGTTAGCATCGATACGTTCAGCGATTCTTTCCTCGGCCATTTCCATAGTAATGTATAGAACATTACGACCTTCTACAAGAGCTGCGCTAGCCACGTGACACATAAATAAAGACTTACCCACCCCAGTACCAGCAAGAGCAATATTGAGAGTTTTATTAGGAATACCACCTTTAGTAATCCGATTAAAGTATTCCAGATCGAACGGAATACGGTCTTCTTCTTTCTTATAAAAGTCATAACGTTCTTCTGCTTGGCCAATATAATCGTGACCAACGTTTGTATCGAACGCAACTCCCAGAGCCTTTTGCAAGAGCTCTGGTAGCGCGTTTTTAGTGAGAGTTTCATGTTTGCCATCAATAATGCTGATGGATTCCATGATAGAGTTATAGATTGCTCGATCCTGACACCACTTTTCAGTACTATCGAGCAACCATTGTTCATCAATCTTTTCGGTTGAAAAGAGTTGAGGGACAATATCAATGGCCATTTGAAACTGTTCTGCAGACATATTAGTCTCTTGAAGTTCAATAGCCATAGATTCACTTGAAGGAAGCTTATTATATTTGGCAACGTATTTGCCAGCTTCCTTAAATAAAGTCTTGTATACACCTTGAAAATAGTCTGGTTTAATAAACGGCAGCACCTTGCGCATATACCGTTCGTTAGTTAGTAGATTTCTTAAGATTGTTTGTTCAATATTACTCTGTAACAAATACGTCCTCAGCTTTCAATTCTTCTCCAGTTTTTCTATCAGTAAACTTTGCGCTACCCTCTTCAACACACGTGTCAAATATGGCCATCAAAAGTTCAGCCGCAGTTTCTTGGAGTTCTCCATTATCAACAGTTAGGTACTCATCAGGTGTTTCAACGATATAAAAATTAAAATTAAGATTATCGTCTTCATTGATAGCAATAGCACCAAACTTAATTACTGTCTCGTTAAAACTGCCCGTGAGTATACGACATGCCCATGCATTATCGTCATCATCTACAATTACAAGTTCGTAATCGGTACCTTCTATCATGCTACTTCATCTTCAATTTCAACGTGAGACCTACCACCAATCTTATAGCAATCAGTTAAGTATTCGGCAAAGTTTGTTTCGGCGAAGATTGGCTTCCAAAAATCTTCTTCCACCGTCTGGGCTTCTCGTACTTTAGGGTCAAGTAGTTCACCAGTTTCCTGGTCAACGCGGCAATACCAGCCTGCAGATGGCTTAGCCACATATTTACCTTGCATAGCAACGTCAAGCAAGCCAGACCACTTTTGTACTCCACCTTCCCAACTAACACTAATAGGAATCTTCGACTTTTCTTTAACATAACGTGATTTCTCTACATTGATAACGAAATCATAGCCAGTAACCTCGGTACCTTTTTTATTCTGACGACGACCAACAATCCAGATATTGTCAGCAGAATAATAGATACCTGTACCACCAGATACGATTGCTTTAGGGAACAAACCAATCTCTTGGTATGTATGGTTAACAGCAATCAACGGAATGTTTTTCATATTCAAGTATGGTGTACACATACGGAACAAACCTTTAAGTGCTTTTGCACGTGACATATCAGCCACAGATTTTTCATTGATAGCATCATCTAATTCTTTCTTAGATGCTAGGTTACCAACTGAATCGATAACGATAACAACGTTATCTTTACGACTTAGTCCTTCCATTTGAGAAATAATATCAAACTTAAGTTCTTCAACATTCGTGATTGGCGTATGAAGTACACGACTTGTATCAATATCATACATCTTAAAATATTGTTCAGGTGAACCAAACTCTGAATCATAAAATAAAAGAACTGCATCTTTGTATTTTTTTAGATAAGCACTTGCCATGATCAAAGCAAATGAAGTCTTAAAATGTTTTGATGGACCAGCTAACACAGTTAGACCTGGAGCAAGACCGCCATCAACACTACCGGAAAGCGCAATATTCATCATTGGCACTTCGGTAGGGATCATATCTTTTTCTGTGAAAAATTTAGATTCTGCCAAAACCTCAGTAGTCTTTACTTTGGAATTGGTCTTTAGTTTGTCCATTATCGACATATAACTCTCCTTAAAAACATAGTATATTATACCATAAATTGATCGAGTTGTAAACTGTTTTTTTCATAGTTGTAAGATTGTTTTCTATTATCTTGAACTAAGAATTTAGTCTCGATCATTTTGTTATCCAGCCTTCCTTCAATAAAGGCTTTCACTTGACTCGCCATATCTTCCGCAGTGGTGACTGGAACGTTTTGACAAATCATGTTCAGATTCTTTCTTCCACCCTGAAGAACAAAGTCTTTTGGAAGCTTCATGATTTCCATAGCTTCTCTAATTGTAAGATATCTATCTTCATCAGGATGTGTAAGTGCTGTTGGCATATGGCCAACGAAAGCTCCAATCAAACCTTTCGGTATGGTTGTCATCTTTCTCATAATGTTGCCACCACTCTTTAACTTAGCGTGCATACGCTCAGCCTTGGCAGCATCTCTATCAAAGCCTTTTGATTTCATCCACTCACTAACTTTACTGTAAGGAATGTTTCGTTCTTCGATATAGTCTTGTGGGTTTGTTGTTTTTTCAATTTTGTTTGCAAACTCTGAGTGAGTGATGCCGCCCTCTATTTCTTCGAGCACATACTTATAGAAAGGATTGTGTGATGGAACCTGATCATTTGTAAGAATGTCCATAGGGTCATCTGGGTTACGTCCAACTGACCGAATGGTATCTTCGATATTTTCAGGTACACGATTTATATATTCAAGAACTGGTGCTTTTTCACCCTTCCAGAAAAAATAAAATGTTCTATCACGTACCTGGCTCAACCCATGTAACTTTGACATAGTCTTATAAATCGTAAAAGTGTAACCAGCTTCTTCACCAACCTGTCGTAATCTTTCAACCACAGGTTCACCCATCTTGCTTGCTAACCTTGGAGCATTCTCACCCCAGAATACTTTAGGTTGTATTTGATTTAAGACGTATTTAGCCGACTCAATCATCCAATCATTCGCTGCGTTATCAGAAGAAGCTGATGGTGATAGACTACTTAGCCCAGCGCATGGGCAAACAGTATTTACTACATCAACGTTTACTGGAAGTACTCGATACTCATCAAGTAAATGATATGGCACTTCACCACGATAGTATTCAACCAACTGCATATCGTTGGCTTCAAACGCTTTATAGGACAAAATATATTCTGGCAACTTACCAAATACGTTTTGCATAGCAATTGTTTCACCACCAATCAGTGGTACGATACTTGCATATTTCATTAAGCAAAAAACTCTTCTAAACTATTTTGTTGGCTTGACTCATAAGCCTTTTTGTGTTGTATGGTGGTGGCTAATTTAACTTGGCCCTTCCACGGTCCAGACGTAACTTCTTTCTCACGAATCTTAATAAAGTCTGGCCACAACTCATGTAGTATCCTTTGTGCTTCGTTATGAACTTCGAGTGTACGCCATGTTGAACAACCACCGTCGGCATTTGTGTTCGAACACCCTACCATATATTTAGCAGATACTCGATTCTTAAATCCACGAGTCAATAGTTGTAGGTTAACATCAAAATCTTCAGCACCACCCATGACACGATTCCATTGAATATCACGTGGAAGTTTAGGACCATTGAAGAACCAGTTTGTCATCATGCGTTGATTTTCTCTTACGGGCCACTGCTTTACGTCTGGGATAACCCACGCAGGAAGCAAACCACCAAAGCAGATACCTTCATCCATCCAGCTATCAACTAGATCAAAAGCGTCTGCAAAGTCTTGATCAGTAAATTTACGTGATAGCCACTTGGTACCTTCACCAGGATTCGGTTCCTTGACTACAAACTCAAGGTCATCATCGAATACCATATGACGTGTATCACAAAACTTATTGAAGATCCACTCACGAGTTGGTGCGATACGCTTTACTTCTTCTGGAAGTTTTAGAACCTTATCACCATAGATCTCATTCATCTCATCGTACTCGTGAGGCTGAACGGTAAAGTAAACTTTTTGTTTTAGATTATCTGGTAGGTTTTTATACGTTATCTGGTTGTGTGTTCTACCCAGAGTAGGAATTACGATGTACGGAATCATAGGTGTCTCCCATAATATAGTTATAGCATTCTTCAATCATAGTTTTTTCAAACTGCTTATCGTTCAACTGACGATTCAGTGGTGACGGGTGTGGCATCTTAAAATGATCCACACCAACTTTTTTCAAAGCGTTACTTGCGACATTGCCTAATGCAATGATCTTATCAAATCGTTGGCCAGCATCTTTCAGTCTATCGAAGTCGATGGTGTATTTATCACCTGGTTCATCACTACAATTCATGAAGTCCCATTTATCGATTTGCCAAGCTGTACACCAGTCAAGTAGACGATCGAGTGAATCGTTCTTTTTAGCCTTCTTTGCTGATGAAGGATTCTGGCCAACAATCAATATCATTAATCTGTCTTTCTTAAATCGTATATACGTTGTTCTTCTGGACTTGTAGCGTATGTAATATGTTGTTTATATGCCATATCAGTTTCAAGTTGTTTGATTCTACCTTTAAGCTCTTCAACTTCTTTTGTTAATCGTATGTTGTTGTACATTGTGATGCTTTCCGACTCTTCTTCTTCTTTGATACGATTTACCATGTATGATTCATATGAAGCCATAGTACACTCCCGCTTCTTTAAACATTGCTTTGGTTCTCATCCACGAATCAAGCCATCGTTCTTCTGGGACTTGTTTTCGCATGATGACGTTACGTACGCCCACTTGTATTACGGCCTTGGCGCATTCAGAACAAACTGGTAGCCCGTGCACATATAAAGTCGATCCATCCAATGATACACCATTATAAGATGCATTATATATGACATTCATTTCTGCGTGGACTACCAGCTCGTATTTCCTCTGGCGATCAGCATAACGATCTTCTGAATCAATCACACCACGAGGAAAGCCGTTGTACCCCTGCGCTAGGATTTGTCTTTTATCTCCTATTGCAACGGCACCAATTTGTTTCGAAGGATCTTTAGACCAAGTACTAACGAGTTGAGCCAGATCTAAAAACCTATAATCCCACTTACTTGACAAGGTGGAAATGCCTTTCGTATACATGCAAGTTTTGTACTTGCCAGATCAGATATCCAGGTTTTATTTTAGAGTTGTTTCCACCAAGATCCTGACAGATTAGATCCATTACATAACGCTGCCAAGCATAATCATTCTTATATCCGTACACGACATCGTTGGATCGCATCTGGACAACAGCTTGGAGTTCACCATCGCGTATGTAATAAGTGACAGCGTTAGTACAAATAAAATCGTTCTTACCACCATCTTGGTATTCTGCCCAGATGCTTGGTCGGTTGTAAACCATTGTAGCACGTCTTGTAGAGTCATTCGAATCTGCCAATTCACAAAGAACGTTTTCGTACTGTCTGTAGTATATATCGTCGAAAATTAGTTTGCCATAGTTAGAATTGATTTCACCATGCTCATTAGCTGCGTATTGCCATGCTTGAGGAGGATCAGTGTCCCCGCCATAAATATCCCGAATGTTAGTAGAACCTGAACAGTACCAATCGATTTCACGATCAATGTATTCTCGATTGGGCGTTCCGAATATAGCTGGTTCGTCTGCGAGAAATGATGCGCCAATAAGCTCAATTGTTTTTTGTCCAGTCTTGTCGATTGTGTAGGCTCCGTCATTGAGTTCTCCAATGAAGTGTTTACGAATATCATTTACTGTCAGATTCATCAGTTTTCACCTTTGGACGATTTAAGAAATCACGATCAGGATCTTGACCTTCCATTTTACCTTGCATGTATGAAGCAAAGAAAGTAGCATAGTTGATTAGATCAAGACATGAATCTTCAAGTGATTCGAAGTTTTCAGAATATTCTGGATCAGCTTCCATTGCTTCCATAACAGATTGCATACGAAGTACTTTAGCAGACATCGTATCAAGAATAGTATGGCAACCACGTGGATAATACATGGCTTGTTTAATTCGTGAGTTTGGATTCTGATAATCAGAAGATTTTTTGGTTTGTATCTCAGCTGCGCGCTTGAGAACTTCTAGTGAATATTTCATAGCATATTCCTCTCCACAATATTATCAATGTGGCGGTTGATGTTTTCGTCGGACCAATTGCTGAAGTCCAACGACCGAGCATACGACTTGCTCGTGTGATCAGCAGTGATGTAGTAAGCTGTTTCTTCCAGCTCAATACGCTTGTACTCTTCAAGAGTACCAGTAGGTACCCGCTCGGACCAGTACTCGGTCTTGTCGGGATGAGGCATCATGCCCATGTAACAACCAGGTTGCTTGCTGAATTCTTCAGCTTCTCTACGCTGGTCCATGATAAAATCGTGAAGGGCGCCGGACATGATATAAACTTTTTGCATAATGTAACTCCTCAATTTTTCATTTTGTAGATATATTATACACTAATTCTTTTCATTTGTAAACCCCTAAAATGCATTTTATTTAAATATTTTTGTAGACATATTCAAGGGCACGATC
>VMHT01080750.1_pt1 | contig 13033 bp, 4 predicted proteins | sample 4693611 | NCBI WGS metagenome assembly VMHT01 (sample SAMN12280063, study PRJNA550983) | marine metagenome | isolation source: seawater sampled from same location over 5 years 0.02-0.2 micron viral filtrate | place: USA: collected off the coast of southern California halfway between the port... ... | reverse complement strand
GATCTATCTTTCTTTAAGACCTACTTCCCTCATAAGCACAACACCTTTTCTCATAAGTTCTTGGATCTTTTCAGTTCTAAGTTTTATGAGCTTTGTTCTAGTTTCATCCGGTATTCTAAGGTTTCTTTCCAATTCTCTTATTTGCCTTAACATTCTATTCCTAGCATTGTCTATAGCTTTAAATCTTCCAAGTATCCTCAACTCATCACCGTACCTAGCACGAAGTCTTCTTATATCTTCTATATCGCCTCTTCTGTTTGCCAAATCTAATCTAGCAAATATAGTAAACAATCCTTTTCTATTCTCTAAATAAGTTTGTGTGTCCACTCTTTCAGACGGCTGGGCAATAACCTTACGTAAAAAAGGTATTCTTGATTCTATGTTGCCATCAAAGTCTCCGGTTATAACATCCGGTATAACTCCAAAAGCTAAGTTTCCAAATCTATTAACTGTAGCACCTGCACCACCGGTTACAAATTCAATCCAATATTCTATAACATCCGGAGACCAATCAACTATCCCACTTTCAACTTCATCGCCACCGGTAATACTGTTTAACTGATCTACTATAAACTTAGGTATGGTTCCGGTATTGCCCCAATACTGTTGACTGTCCGGTCTAGGCGAAGATGCGTACATAGGACTTTCTTTGTATATAGGATCGCCTCTATAATTTACATTTAAACCAAGTTCTGCAAGAGGATCTAAAACTGTAGGTAAAGCGTATGTCTGCCAATTTTCTATAGCACCAAATGGACTTAGTGTTTCCATAGTTGTGTTAAATATAGAGCCACTTGCTTGACCAAATGTGTATTCGCCTCGTGTATAGCGACTTAATGATCTGCCTAAGTTAACAGCCATATTTAATCCATAAGCTAATGGTATCTTAACAAATTTCTTGTCTGATAATCCCATGCTTGGGAATACTAAGTTATGCTCTAATGTGTAATCGTCTAGATCATCATACTGCTTTATACCATTCTCATCTTCATCATCACTAAGCATTGCCATCATTTGATCTTGAAGCAATCCATAAGCAATCATACCTAGCCATATTTTTCTAACTCTTGGAGACCTCCTAGCCGCCATAAGCAGAGCCATACTTCCTTGTAATGAGGCATTGTAAAATAAATACAATGAATTCATTGCAACTTTATCTTCTCCACCTTTTGCAAAGTTTACTGTTACATCTCTCGCTGCTTCGGCAGCCCGTGCATCAGAGAAGCCTCTTTTTTTCAAAGCTGTGAATGTAGCGACACGAACACCGTTTTCAACTGCTGTATTATAATCGTCTAAAAACTTTAATAACTTTCTAAATCCTACCTTATGCAGTCCTTGATTTTGTGTACCACCAATATCATTCAACAACTTGCCCATGTTTTCCATCTGGTCTTGTACACTAGACATCATGTTTGTGGCGTTCTTACCACCGGCTTTTACAAACTTTAAATACTCTTGTGACCAAAAACCATCTGTGTTTTCGGTTCGTAAAACATTCCTTATTCCTAATATTGCCTTCCCTGTTGACAGTCCTATCTCTTTTGTAATGCCTTCTAAATCATATTGCTGGGCGTTAACAAGAGCAGTCTCCAAGTCTTTTGCTAAGTTTGGTATTACGAAAGCTGGATTGTATGTTGTGTTTACGTTTGATAACCATTTATTTAACTTAGCTAATCCTCTGACAAGACCATTATTAGTTTGTGGTTCTGCATGAAGTTTTAATGACCTAGCTATTGATCCACTGTAAATGTTTACGTAAACTTCTTGTCCATTTTCTTTTACTGCAAATTGATTAGAGTTCATTGGATCTTTAGTGGCAATGTATGCAATATTTTTAGACATATCTGATGCTAATTGATCGTTTGTAGCGATAGTTCCATCTTGACTTTCGTTCTCACCTCTTATTAACTTTAAAAAAGACACACCTACTTTGTTTCTTTCACCTCTATCAATGGCCCTCTGGTTCTGTGCTATTGCAGATGCTAATATATTTTCTGCATATTTAGTTCCTCTACCTTTTGCACTTCTATCCTCATTGCCCATAGCTCCAAATAAATTAACTGTTTTTCTTTGTCTGTTTAATCTGTCGTCAGTAGCTTCATCAACTGCATCCATGTCTCCTCTAAGTGGGACATAATTTTTATACTCTACTCTTTTATCATATGTTTCTTGTGTAATTAAACCTGACTCAAGTCTTTTGGCGTTTGTACTTTCTATTAAATTTTTTGTTAAGTCAGTTATATTTTTAAATATTGTCTTGTTTTCTGCATTTAATCCATCAAACCATTGCAATATTGCTGTAGCTTCTGCATTAGACATTCCTGAACCGAGTGGTCTTTTATGATCTTGTATTATCTTTTTATTACGCTCTTTAGCGTGTCTAGCGTATAATAATACGTCAGTTAATACTAAGTTATTATCTACCCCAAGCTCTAAAGCAGTTTTTACAAAACCTTCTTGTCCTGTCTCTTGCGCAGCGGCTTGTGATAGAGAGGATAAATTATTTAATTCATCTTCAGTAATATTAATACCTTTAACTTCTTCTAGTATTGGCTTGACTGTAGTTTCTTCTAAGTCAGTTAATTGTGCGCCTGTAGTTCCATGTGAGTTCTTTTCTTGTAAATATGTATCAGCAACATCAGATATATTATATCCCTTGTCTCTAAGAGTATCCATCATATCGCCAATAGGTTGAAACGAATCTTGAAACTTTGTAACTATTCTATTTGCGGCATCTCTTCTAGTCTTTCCCATCATAGGAAAAGAATTGCCAAACTTATTTATTATACTCTGAGGAACTATTTTTAGTCCCTTTTCTATAATGTCTGCTAAATTATTGTACCTTATAGTTTGTTGAGACTCCTCTATATAGGCATCATTTTGTATAGCAGTTTTTTCTCTTGGTGTTGCTCCTGTTAGACTAGCCCTTATGGCTGATTTTCTAATCTCAGTTCCTCTGGGAGCGACTCTTCCAGTTCTGCCGTCATCGGTGGTATCCCCTCTGGATAGGCGAGATCTAGATAGTTCTCTCTGGTAACTGGAATCTCCAAGCTCTGCAGATACTGTATCAGACTGTCCTGACCACGCTGGCGCTTCAAATCCTGTTGTTGTTGCATCTAAAACCTCCTGTCTTGCTTCATCTATGTTTATATTACCTTCAGTATATCTATCCCAAATATTTTCTATTTGAGCTACCTTTTGATCATTTGATTTAAATGTATCTTTATATAATCCTCTTATTGCTTCCCATGTAATAGACTGCATTTGTCTAGGTAGTATACCTCTTTCATTTGCGGCTCTTTCATAAGCCTCCGCCAACAAACCATAAGTACCATATGATCCTGAAACAGATGAATTTGGTATTATACCAAACTTATCTGCTCTACCTGCTTTCGTATATAGCCCAAAGTTATGATCAACTTCTAAAGATTTACCACTTAATGGTTTTAAATGAGCAGCCGCAACTGCATGCGTGTCTATGGTAGAATGGCCCTCAGTAGACATAGGAGTAATTATATTATTGTAAAAACTTCTTATTTTATGTCTTTTACCCATGACTATAGATATGTTTTCTAAAGATGGATCATCCATTACATCAATAGCTTTTGATATCTCAGACAAACTTCCCCATCCTGTTTTCTTAGGCTGACCATTCTTTGTTCTTGCGTAATCTAAAAACTGACCTTCAGGTGTTACTATTCTGTGACCCCTGTCATTATATGTTTCATCAAATATTCTTATCCACATAGCTTTATGCATAGGTAATTCCAAGCTATTTAAGCTGTTTGAATTTCTTCTTGGATTACTTATATAGTTTAAAGCTGCTTTATATTTGTCTTTACTAAATAATTTTCTAGCAGTCTGCATCATCTCCGGGGTGAACTGTATGTTACCAAAGTTTTTAGTTATATCTAAAACTCTTTCAGCCAATGATACATTCATATACCAATCTTTTTGTGGAGACTGAGCCGCCATGACAGCTGCTATAACTTCTGGGCTATAGCCATACTCTTGAGAAAACCTATCTACTATAACTCTAGCGCCATCATACCATTTAGAAGATCTATCTCTTGTTTCAGGGTCTATTGAGTCATGTATAAATAAAAGATTGTCTTTTGCTGCTTCAATATAATCTTCTATTATTTCTAAATCTGAAAAGTTTGCGTAAAGTTTTGAGTTTTGAGATATATTATATCCCTTAATAAGGTTGGCTGCTTTCCTTGCAAGTTCCTTATCATTTCTAATTGCATCTCCATTAACAAACAACAAGCTCTGTAAAGGATCGTCTGTTCTTGACTGTGCTGTAGGAAATCTTGTACTTATAGTATGCTCTTGCCCCCGCGCAAGAACAGCAGACCTCATTAATCTAGTAGCATCGTCTCCGCGATTTTGATTAATTCTGTCTTTATATGCCTGATTATATTTTTGAGGCTGATATGTTTCTGATATTTTTAACTCATTAAACATAGCTGCGGTAAAACCACGACCTGCTGATTTAGCCCAGTAACCACTTGCACCAGACTCTTTTATCATACGTTCCATCGCAGTTGTTATATAGGCTACTCTATTTGCACCTGCTAAATTAGGCATTTCTTTTGTGGCTTCTGCATTTGCTAATCCGTTGTAACCATTTTCATCTTTTGCCCAATCATACATATCATTATAAGGCACTTGTATTTCGTAAATATTTTCTCCAACATTTGGCTCAGGATTGTAGCCGTCAGGATCTGTAATATTTATGGCATAATAACTTCTAGCAGGATATCCCGGATAGGTTCTTCTCCTCTCTTCACCGCGCATAAATAGATTAGATCTTTGTTTTTCTGGATCTACGCTTTGTAGGCCCTCAATAGGAGAAAAGTGTGTAAGTGTTACTGTACCTTCCTTCGTGACTTCAGGTTCGCGCCCCTCTTGTAGTGGCTTGCTCTTGCTAAGTACATCTGCTTGTCCTCCTCCTCTTCTCTCATATCTTCCTCTGTCGCTGGAGTCATCTCTAACTCTACTAAATTGTTGACTTCTTCTTTTGACTTGTTCATTAATCTCTCCTTCTATGTCATTTGCTAAACCATCTTCCATAACAAAATCTGACAATACTGTTACTTTCTGTTCAGCGTATTGTGTTTCTTCTGCTTTGTTTTTACTGTTTCTATTTTGCTCACCTACAGCATCACTGTAGTTTACCCATGAGTTTTGACCTCTTGTTTCTGTAGTCATAGCTTTAGCGGCTAATGGGCTATACATTCTTACATGAGCTTGCCATGCGTTCTCTTCTCCTCTTGATGAGAAAGTAGCACCCTCTAATCCATGACCAAAATAATCATGAACTATTCTAAATAAATCATTGTATCTTAAATCTTGACCATCAACTATTTCTCCGGTCTTAGCTAATAATGGATTATTATCTATATCTTCTTGTGTAAAAGGCTCAGTGCCAAAGCCTGAATCTGTTGGATATACCCACATATGATTATTATTGTGAAGATCTGATAACATATCTTTTGATCCATTTGGATATGGCTCAGACTGACCTTCCTTAATCATTTCTATTTTTACACCTGTAGCTTTTACAAACTGCCATTGCTCAAATGTTTCATCGTTCATAGCTTTATAAGCATCCTGAACATCAGGATTAAACGGATCATGAACAGCCATGTCAAAATCATTTGCTATTCTTTTTGCTAAATCAACATCAACAGATACATATTTATCTTGTCTTCTAGGTGCAATGTTCTTTGAAGCTAAATAATCTGCTTTTGCTTTCTGTACTCTATCTAATGGCCCTAATGAAGAAGAGAATAAACTAGGCAATCTATCTAAACTATACTTATAAATTACATCTGATGGCGCGCCACCTTCAACTTTAGGAGCTTCTGATTCAAGCCAATAATCAACCTCTCCACCCTTGCCATATACCTGATTACCAATAAAAACTACTCTGCCACCATTATATCCTTTAACCGCATAACCATCAGAGTCAGTAAATAAATGAGTTCCATTTACTTGCGCTCTATTTTCATTGCCCATAAATCCCGGATTAAAACCAATTATGTGATCTGGACTGTCAACTATGTCTTGTATTTCTTCTGTTGTTAACTGTTGTATTTCACCTACACCAGATGCCATAGGATGTTTTGCAAGTTTGCCATTGTATATATCGGCTCGAGATGATTGTTTTATATCAAATTTTACATCGTTGGCTAATGCAACTGTATGATCATAACCTACAGCTTCACTGTATTTAGTTCTGTCTTTTGTATTTACATTGTGTATTGATTGCGTAACTTGTTTCTTGCCATTAGCAAGTGTAATAAAACCATTTAAATTAGGTCTTATTCCAACCAGTGTTCCATTTGGTATTGATCTATTTTTAAATGTTTTAAGTTTAACATTCTTAGGCATAGCCTCATAATATTCTGTATCACCTAGTACTTTAGGTATATAAATTCTAGAGTTTCTTACATCTTCTCTTTGATTGACATCTAGATAATCTCTATCTGGCCTATCTTCCCTAGCTCTTCTTCCAATCTGTTTTTCTTGATCAGTTGTTTGTATATTATCAAATATAGCATCTATATCTTTAAAACCTTCGTTATTATGAACAGTAAAGATGCCTTTAATAAAACTAATAATCTTATCAAATAATGATTTAGGCTTTCCACCAAGATTTAATTTACCGGATGCATAATCTCTGTACATCTCTGCTATAGCTTCTTCTGCTATTTGATCTTGTGTAAGCCCTTGACTAGAGTACATACGAGTTGCTCTATCCAAATATGTGTACTCTCTTACTTGCTTCTTGCCTTTAATTACTTTTACATATTTTCTTTTTGATACAGCTTTTTCTAAAGATAAATATTCTTCGTTAGTAAACAATCCTAAGTTTTTAAGTGCGTGTATAACTTCATGGTTCATAACCCCTGATAACTTTTTTTGTAACTCAAGGTTGCTCATGCTTGGATCGTATATCTCCATAGCTAAAGCTATTATCTTTTGTCCATCTTTAGTGGCTTCAAATGTTCCTTCTGTAATGCCTATATCAGCTTCACCAGCATTAATTGATCTTTCTAATTCAGTTTCATCAATTAAATCCTTGCTACCAAACCGTACATCAGCAAGACCTATTCTTGTTAACTCTCTTCTTAATGCGCGTAATACTTGTTTTTGTTTTAATTTATATTCTTCTTTAAGCTGTAGCTCTGCACTATTATCAAATGCTTTCTTTGCTACATAGTTAGGAACAATATTGGTTGCTTTAATTTTGTCTTGTTTTTCATCTAGTCTTGTAGCTTTGTTCTCTAAATCAAAAGCCATTCTTTGTATGTCAGAATACTCTTTTCTTAATATTTCTAACTGCTGTCTATTCGTTTCTAGCTGTATAGCATCATCTTTATATTGCTCTTGAGCTTCTTCTAAAGTTTTTTGAGCTTCAATATTTCTTTGTGCCAACTCTGTTAAACCAGCAGCTTGGCTCTCCATATCAGCCCCTGAATCTTTTTCAACAACTCTAGAGTTATATTTACCAGCTTTAATTATCTTACCATTCTTTACAACAGGTGGTGTGTATTGCAATGCACCTTTAGCTAACAAGTTGTTCAATACATTATCAGCTTCTTCATTAGACATCTTAGTGCCTGTAAGACTAAAATTAGGAAATAACTTATTTATTCTAGCCGCTATACGCTTTACTTCTGCTCTATTGATAACTTTTGCTTTTAATATTGTTTCTGTAAATTTGTTGGCTACACTCTTGGCATCAACATCTTCTATCTCTGGAAAGTAATCTTTCTTTTGTTGTTGTCCTGTTAATATAGGCTTTTGTGTTGCTCTTTCTCTATTAGCGGACTCAATACCAACAACTTCTTCTATCTCTTGTAATGTAGCTGGAGCATCAACCTCAATGTTTTTACCAAAGTCAACTCTTGCTTTTCTAATCTTATATGCTTCTTCCTGTGGTAACTTTCCTAAATCAACAGGTAAAAATGGTGACTTTAATTCTTTTGATGCTTCAAGTGTTTGATTAATTTCTTCTTGTTTTTTTATTTCGCTTTGTAATTTTTTTTCATTATCTACAAAATTCTGTGTGCTTTGATCATTTGCAACATCACCAAAGTCAGATAGCTTCTGATCTTTATCAAATGTCTCATCTACAATAGTGCTTTCTGGAGCAGGTAGCTGTAATTTTTGTTTAGAGTTAATAAAATTAGCGGCATTTCTTAACTTTTCATTTGCCTCACTTGTCTCATCATTTTGATCTTGATCTAATTGTTGATACTTAGTATCTAGCTTTTTAAGCTGTCTGCCTCTTATACTGTCTATTATAAGATTTAATGCAGCACCTGCACCACCACCGTACACAGCATCATCATAAGCACTTTGACCAACTTCTAAATCAGGATTATATAAGTTTTTTTCTACTAAATCTTGTGCTAAACCTGCTGCTAATTCTTGACCACCCTCAAATGTACCAGCAATTAAAGATCTTTTTAACTTACCACTTATTGTTCTTAATGCATCATCAACTTTGTTTTTAGGAACCTTCTTTAATATCTTCATTGCTGTTCCTAAACTTCTAAACATATAAGATATTGGAGCAGCTTCTGATAAACCTATTACGCCACTAAGAGCTATTGCATTTCTTTTTGTGTCTTCATCAATCTCTCCACCTTTTTCAATAAAATTTGCCATTCTATTCATTTGGTCTTGAGATTGTAAAGCCGCACCTTGTGTAGCGGCTGTACCTAATGCAGAAAAACTAGCACCTTTTGATGTGGCACCCAATAAAGATGCACCTTTAGCAACCGCGGTAGAAGGTATGAGAAAAGATAACATAGAGCCAAATGCTTGACCTGACTTACTAGCAACACTTTCATTCATATCAAAAGTGTCTTGTATATATTCGGATGCATTATTTGAAAATGATTGGGCAGCTTTACCTATACCGGTTGTACCTACATCTTCTCCAAGAACAGTTTCTCCTAAAGCGGCTAAACCACCGGGTATTTCTGTAAATGATCTGGCTACACCACCAACTGTAGACTTAGCAAAATCAATTAACCCACCTTGAGAATCATCTTCTTCTTCAGGTGCAATAGCTAAAACACCATCTTCCCTATCTACGTATTGTTGTATAAAGGCATCTTCTTGTTCTGTTGGTGTGCTACCAGCTATTGCTATGGGATAAGTATTGCCAGTGCGTTTACTTGTTACATTAATTGTACCCATTAAGAGTTATCCAGTTTTTTTGTCTGACAAAGTTGCGTCTATTATTGGTATACGTAAACCCTTTTTATTTAAATAATTAATTAAAAATCTTTCTTCTGCTTTAAATGCAGCAAGTTCTTCTGGTTTTAAATCTAACACCACAGAACCCATATCACCTTGTTTGCCATATAAACGCTCTCTTACGTCATTTAATTTATCATAGGCTTCTTTAGTCGTAAGTTGTGTTTTACCAACAGCAGTAGCTAACTTAGCTCTAGCATTAATTAAACTAGTAACTCCATCAGAGTATCTTTGTCTTGAATCTCCAAGTGTTTTAAGTCCAGCTCCAGCAGCTTCACCGTAACCCTTTTGATCCATTAAGTTTAAACCTACTTGTGCTAATGCCATATACTTATCAAAATCTCTGTCTTTTTTTAATTGAGCCATAAGATTTATAATCTCTTGTTCTGTATTTCCTACGCCTGCACTCTTAGATCCATCACTAAATACATAATTAGATTCTGGTTTCTTTTCTTCTACTTTATTTTTTTCTTTAAATTTTTCAGTATCTTTTTTTTCTTCATCAAATATTTTATTTTGCACTGCTTGATCAGCAAATATATTTTTCTTTTTCTCAGGTTCTTTCAATTCACCTTTTTTAATTCTTTTTTCTATATTTTCCTTAATAGTAGGAGATTTAATTGTATCTAAAATGTTTAAGTTTGACTGCTCTCCATAACCATCACTATAAACATCTTGATTACTTCTTGCTGGTAAACCTTGCTTTTGTTTAAATCTATTTACAAATAAAGGATCTTGAAAAGCAGAAAACCCACCATCTCCTCTATTATCTTTAAATCTATCTATATCATTTTTTATTGTAGGGTATTTGCCTAATACTCCACCAATAATTGGGGTATCAGGAGTTATAAAAGGATCACTCTTACCAGTAACAAAATCTAATTCAGTTAAATTACCACTATCTTGAAGCATTTTTAATGTTTTTGGGTCTAATTTATCTGTAGCATCTTCTGCCATTAGTTTATCATCTAATGATTGTCCAGATTCAGTAGCTGCATTAGCACTAGATATGCCAAATATATTACCTAAATCTATATTTCTAGCACCCATATTACCTGCTGTAGGAAAAGATAGATCGGCTGTTAATTTTTCACCACCACTTTTATCTCCAGACAAAGAATCAATACCAGATAATAATTCATTTACATCTGTTACATCTTCTGTTTCAGAAGCCGCTACAGCGCTCTTAATAAGATTAGGGCCTAGATCACCAGAATACCCCTCAAACTTAGCTATAGCAGGTATTAAAGCCTCTTTAACAGATGGTTTATTGAAGTCAACAGGATCGTCAACACCAACACCTAAAGAGTCAGCCACCATTTTTGCATAATTTTCATTGTTTTTGTTATTATCAGATGGTGGAGCATATCTATTAATAAAGTCTCTAACAGTTGTTATACCTTTGTTAGCATATGTTCCTGACAATCTAGACATAGCTCTTAGTCCAAATTCAGGAGATGTGTATCCTGCATAACCACCTTGACCACTTGTTTCTCCCATAAAACCTGCTGGTCTAATGTTACCCGGATTCATATTTCTATCGGCAAGTGATAAACCATTAGCGGCTCTTACAACACCACCTTCTGCAAATCTTCTAGACTGACCGCCAAAAGGAACATTCCTTAAGCTCTCAAAAGGCATCCTTGCTCTCATATCTGATATAACAGCAGGTCTAGGCATACCTTTACCACCTATACCTATTTGTGGTGGAGGGCCTCTATATCCGGGTCTAGGATTCATGAACATAGGAAACGCAGGTCTAGGCTCCGCCATAATTGGTGATGCGCCACCCATATTATTATCTAAATCAATATTAAATTTTGACTCTGCTTCTTGTTGTACACCATCTAGATAAGGATCTATCTCCTGACCTATACCTTCTCTTATCTCATTACCAAACTGTGCCAATCCACCAGAAGCCATCTTCATAGGTGCGCTTGTGCCAACACCCTCTGATACTGCACTTTGAGGAGCCATAGCCTCTGACATACCCATCATACCTTGTTGAGGAACACCTGCTGATGCAACCGCTTCCTCTGCTACTGTGGGTTGTTGTTGCGCTTGTCTAGCTTCTAAATCACCTTTAACTCTTTTTCTTCTATTTAACTCAGATAAAACAAGAAACTGTGGAGTAGAACCAGTAGGCTGTTGCATTTCTTTAACAAGTTGATCTTGTGAAAAGTTTTTTAAGTTATCTTGAACTTGTATTATATTCATCATAAGCCAGATATCCCTTTATATAATCCTAGACCAGCTATTCCTGTTCCAAGCAGATCTTTTACAGGATTGTATTGTTGAAACTTTGTAGTCTCTGTAGATGGTTGTACAGGTACACCACGTAATATAGATGATAAAAATGTAAGGTCTTCTCTTGGCATATCTCTTTGTCTTACAAAATCTTCATAACTTAGATCTAATCCAGCCTGCTCTCTGGCTTGTCTATCCTTTGCTATCTTTTCTAATAACTGAGCTGACTCTATATCACCTGCTCTGGCTTTCTCACCAAGTGCAGCAAGTTGTGCTGACTGACCAGACAAACTTTCTGCCGCAGATAAACCCATTTTCTCTGCTGCCATACGAGCATCTCTATCTGCTCCAAATTGTTGTTGAGCTTGCTCAAATGCTTTTTGCTGTCCTGTAGCCTGTATATCACCTAATTGTCTTTGCAATGCTTCATTAGCCATTCCTTGTTGAACAGCACCTCTACTACCTCCAAATGCACCTGCGTCAACCGCAGAAGCATCTCTACCTGCTTGCTGTCTTTGAAAATCTAATACAGCTTGATTCTTTTGTACGTCTAATACATTTTGTAAATAGGGAGACATATATTGTTGAGCTTGTGCAGATCCAAAATCTTGTGATTGAAATCCCATACCTTGTAAAGCTCTATTCATACCACTCGCTGTTCCAGTTGCAGCTTGTGTTAAGCCGGGTATACCACCTTCTGCAGCTGCTCTAGCTATTTCCCTTGACCTAGCTGTATCTGTATTTTCATCAGCTAATCTTTGGCCCTCATAAGGTGTGTATTCACGCTTAGACTCAGCTTCAGCTCTCTTCATCATATCAATGGCATATGGCTCAAAGTATTTAGGTAAATTGCTTTGTACTATATTTTGTTCAGTTTGTTGTGGTGGCGCCTTTGAACCCTTACCCATTGTCTATCTCCATTTTATATGCAATATAATCTGGCTCCCAGTTATATTTTTTTAATACTCTACCCCATGCTTTTCTACCATAGCCTTCTAAAGCATTACAGTTACAATCTTTAGCAAATTCAGTTAGTTTATCCATAGCAAGTGGCATCCATTCAGACATTCTATTACCACCTATCCAATCCATAGCTAGTGATTTCTTGTTAGGATATGCAATTATTCTTGTTGTTATACCGGCTATCACTTTGTTTCCTTCTGCTTCTTTATCTATGGCAAGCCATAAACTATAAGTGCCATTCTCTATATCTCGGTAAATATCATCTATATGAAACTTACCATTACTTGTAGCAACCGCTTTTGCAAGCATTGTAGCTACATCTTGCCAAACAACGTCTAGAACATCTCTAGGTATTGCTGTAAAGATCATGCAGGCAACATCATCTCATCAGGTATTGCAGGTGGTTGTGTCATTCCACCAGTTCTTAATTCTCTTACTCTATCCATCATACCTTCTAATTTATCTGCACCTGCATCTGAGGACCCATTTCCGATGCCACTAACAACGTCAGCAGGAACAACAAACTCACCATCACTAAGTA
>VMHT01053534.1_pt1 | contig 13035 bp, 6 predicted proteins | sample 4693611 | NCBI WGS metagenome assembly VMHT01 (sample SAMN12280063, study PRJNA550983) | marine metagenome | isolation source: seawater sampled from same location over 5 years 0.02-0.2 micron viral filtrate | place: USA: collected off the coast of southern California halfway between the port... ... | reverse complement strand
TCCACTTCCTACAAATTCAATATCATCAGTTGTACTATCACTACCTGACAGTCTTAGTTTTGTAGTGCTCGAAGGTATACTTACTGTATATGTAGTTCCCGAAGCTCCGCCTGCGGCACTTGAAGAAGTAGAGTCTACATAAGCTTTTGTAGCTGCATCAGTGGTCGATGTTGGAGTACCAAGACCAGTAATTTTATTAGTACCCATTGCAATAGCACCACTAAAAGTTGCTCCAGATAAGTTTGCTTTTGCATTTAATGCTGTTTGCTGTGCAGTTGATACAGGCTTATTTGCATCAGAAGTATTGTCCACACTTCCAAGACCAATCATAGATTTACTAATACCCGCTACAGTTCCTGTAAATGTTGGACTAGCTAGATTTGCTTTTGCTGATAAATTTGTACTTAAATTATCAAGTTGTGTTTTATCACTAGCACTTAAGCTTCCTGCCGCACTTGCAGTTGCCGCACTAATTGATACTGTTGGGGTTGCGCCACTTGTTACAGATATAGGTGAAGTGCCTGACACGCTTGTTACTCCTGAACCCGCAGAAATTCCTAAATTTGTAAGAGCATTTGCTTTTTGTGTAGAACTTAGATTTTGTGAACTAGTGTCTACTCTTAATCTATTTGTAAGTGCAGTATTGATTGTTGCAACAGCATCATCATCGTCATTTAATCCTTCGGCAAGTTCATTTAGAGTATTTAATGTACCAGGAGCACCATTTACTAAACTTGAAATTGCAGCTTCTACATATCTTGTTGTTGCTGCAAGATTATTATTTCCTGTGCCTGCTACATAGTTTTCACTTGAAACAGTTGGTAAGATACTGGTTTGATCGGGTAAAAGTACGCTTCCTGTAAAAGTTGAGCCATTTAAAGTTGCAAATCCAGAGTCTAAACTAATTGTTGCTGTTTGAGTAGGTGCCGAGCCTGTAACTGCAACATTTAATCCAGTTGTAAAATTGAGTGTTGTTGCTGTAGTAGCTTCTTGAGTACCATCTTCCTGCAAAATAACACCTGCTGTTGAGTTTACAACAGAAGTTTCATCAATAATAACTCCAGAGAGTTGTAAATTTGTTCCATCAAAAAGAATATGTTTATCTGCTTTTCCAAAGACCATCTTTCCATTTGTAAGATCCATAAAAGCACCCGCTTCGGAACCTGAAGGAGCTGTATTTGCATCTGGAATACTTCCACCTTTTACTGTACCTGCTGTAATACTTCCTATATCTGCTGTTATTGAAGATAAAGTTGTTACATTCATTCTATCCGCAGTAACAGTTCCTTGTACTAGTAAATCACCATCTATAACTTCTGTTTGTTCTGTCCAGTTACTTGATCCTGCATAAATCCAAACTTTCTGTGCTGTTGGACTCGCGAGTGTACCTGTGTAAAAGAATGCTTGATCTCCTACAACTGCTGTTGATGGTTGGTTTCCGGAACCAGTATTCCAAGCTGTATTTGCAGCACCCGAAGTGGTTGGTAATGAAGAAACAGAGATATGCCATCTTCCCGCACCTCTTTCACCATCTTGTCTACTAGCATATACAAATGGAGCTGACCAAGCTGCGTCTTGCGGAGCTTTTCCATCGCTAGTAAGTACTCTCGTAATGGCATAAATTAAATCTCCATTATTTGTTGTTGTAGGCACACTAAGTTGCCAGCCCGTAGCTGCACCTGCGGCAGGGTCTGCAAAAGTACCCGCATTTGAATTTACTGAAGGCGCACTTCCATTATTTGTAACAAGAGCGTATAATAGTCTTGTTATACCAAGTTGTGGGGAGAGCGTTGTATCTAAAGATAAGAAAGAAACCATCTGATATCCTGCATTAGTTTCTTTATAAACTCTAGATATAATTGTATCGTTCGTAAAATCAAAATGATAATTATTTGTAGAAGCACTAGAATTATTCGGAATAGTCATAGCTCTATCTATATATAATATAGTATTACTCTTAATACTTGATACTCTAGCCGCGTCTGATCCAACTACTAAGACGGCTCCTACTTGTAGTTCTGTGGTAAATGCTGTTCCTGAACCTGTAACTATCCCTTCTGAAGAACCTAATAAACTACCTGTTATACTTGTTAAACCCGTAGTTTCACTACCGTTTCCTGCATCAAACCAATAAGGAACTCCATGAGAAGGGCTCTTATTATATTTCAAAAGTTTTAACATGTTTGAGGTAACATCTGCTCTCATAATCATATAATGATGTTCATGAATAAAGGTACCTGGTTCAGATTGAGCTGTCCATGTTATAGTAGGCATACCACTAATACTTAATTGGTAGGTATTAGTATTGGTACTTGTATTTCCTAATCGTGCGCTATTTAACTGTAAAGGTTTAAATCCATAAACATTATCATCAAAACTAAATAAACCAGATGAATTTAAAGTAGTTACAGTACTGCATAAGCCCCCATAAGGAAGACCTAAAGGCATTCTATTAAGGTTATCTACAAATCTATCTGTAGAAGTTACATTAATTGTTTTAGGTACTGATTTATTTTCTAAAATATTTAAAACTCTAATAGAGACACTGTAAGTACCTTGAGGTATATTTTTAAAAGTTAGTATTGTAGAGTTTTTATCTACTCGAAGAGGGTTTTCATAGTTAGAAAAATTATGTTCTATAAAATATCCATGTAAGTGTTCGTATTCTGAATTTATTGTTTCCGAAGTTGTTCCTCCTCCAGAGGCTCCTACAGTATAAGTTTTTCCTGCAGGAGCAACCCAACTTACTACAATGCTATCACCAATTGATCCTTCTTCTCGAGGTCCTATTGTTGCCGCCAATCCTGTAACTGGAGGAACAATCTCAGTAGGTGTAACAACAGGTGCTAAAGCTTCTGGAACATAGGTTGTAAAATCTTCGTCTATAGAAGAATATTTAGAGTCATAGTGCTCTACAGCTGTAATATCATATTCATTTTTATTTGTTTGTGCAATTCCTAGAACTCTATACTCTTTTGCTGAGCCAGCTACAGTTAGTCCGCTTCTATTTTCAGTAAGTACCCACATATGTTCCGCAGTTGGCGCACTACTAAATTGAGGAGAAACACTTAAAGAAGTTCGAACACCAGAAGAATTTTGAACTGGTCGTGTTTCGGTTCTTATGTTATCTTTCCATTCTAAACTTAAAGAAGTTGTTGCAGTTGCACTACCTTTTGCATTTGCAGCATCTTCTTCACTGTCTATATCTTGTAGAGTATATGTTCCATTATTATTAGAATCTATAAATGCTTGCGTAATTAAATCTCCAGCGACATAATTAACACTGTTAACTGTCATATCTTCAAGAGCAAATGCAGAAGGTTTTATAAATACTACACTTAAATCATATGTTGAGCCAGAGATAAGACTAACGCTTGAGTCTAAAGGAATTGTAGTTACTGAAATAGATCCTGTATTACTTATTCTACCTCCATATCTTGTGGCATTTCTATCAGAATCTTGTACGTTTATTATATCTCCTGGAGTTATATAGCTTCCATTAATACCAGTAGAGAAACTCACTATTTCTCTTTGGTTTGCTGCAGTCCATAATTTCCACTTACCATATCGCGTAGCTTGTGCTTCTGAAGTACATCCATAAGCTACAGCTTCTTGTGTAATTATTCGTTGGGTTTTTGCAATCTCTCTTTTATCTTCTACTATTAAAGGTTGAAGAGCATAATTGTTATCTGCATTGTTCCAACTTACTACTACTTGATTAATTCTAGTTTTTGAGCCTGTAGTTTCATAGCTAAAAGATCCATCAATAACATTCGCTTTTGTAAAATTATATACAGGAGACGCTGGAGCATCAATAGTTGGAAAAATCTTACCGTCTAAAAAGTATAATAAACCTAAAAAGTTTGTAGCTAAGTCTTTCAATACTTTATAAGAATCAGCTTGCTTGGTCATGTAAGTATTTAAAGTATAACGAGGCTCTAAACCTCCTTTGCCATCACTTACTAACTCATCACAATATCTCGCAATTCTATATAAAGAATACTTATCAATTTCTATATCTTCTATAAAATCTCCAAGTCCGTACCTATTATTTGTAAGTATATCAAAATAAATCCAAGCAGGATTATTTGTGTAAGTTAATTCTGTTCTGAAAGATCCATTCCAGTCTTGATACGTATTTTCTACCGCTCCGCTTGTAACATTTCTATTATAATTTGCAACGCCTGTAGCGCTTTCTTCTCTTGTAACATAATTCGAAGGAACTCTTATTAATTTGCCTCTTAGATGATAAGTTCGTTGAGGTAAATCTGCAAACTCTTTTGTACTAAAAGTAGTTTCAGCAAGTGCAGTATAAGGATGATTTAATTTTTCATTTAAAATAGCAGTTGTACCAGTAATTCCTCCGGTGGTTAAATTTGTCCAATCACTTTTTGCAACATTCCCCACATCATCATACCCAGGATTTTCATGAGTATCTAAACGAGAGATTCTAATTTTAAAATCTGCAAAAGGACGAAATCTTTCTAACCCTAAAGTGTGCTCAAAAGTTCTAGAATTTGAATAATTTCCGCTATGAACTAAAGCAGGTCTCACAACAATGTAACTTCCGAAAGAAGAAGATGCTTCTTGTTTTATTGCTATTTCTATTTTATATCTTATGTAAGTTCTATTATCCCCTCCTTTTCCTCCGATTGCTTTGAATCCGTTAGGATATGTTATTCTAAACTTTATCTTGTCTACTTCTTCTAACTGAGCTGCGCTTAATCCTATATTTCCGCTTCCTAATAACTCTCTTGCAGGTTGAGTTCCTGAACCATATCCATCTGTCTGCTCTAAACTAAGACTAATGGCTGTCGAAATTGCTGTACTTCCTGCGCCACTCATAGGAGATTGCATTAAAGTACCTGTCCTAAAGCTTACAGAAGCTCCCTCTACTCTTTGAGAGAATCTAGACTCTTCGAGAGTAGAGTCCATATTTAATGTGCCCAGTTTATCAAAAAAATAAGTTCCAGAAGTTCCTGTCCAATTAGACCCTAGTGTGATTGTGGTGCCATTTACAGATTGAACATTAACTATATCATCAAGTTCTAAACTATAAGAGCCTGTTAAAGAAGTTGAGTTGCTATAATCATTATAAGTACCTGTTCTCCACAATGCAATAGTGTCCGATTCTCTTTTCCACAAAAAACCTTCTATAGCAATACCGTCAGGAGTTGTTGAGGTGCCGGGAATAGCTCGAAGTCTTGCAGGGACTATATCTACTACATTACCTACTCGAGTTGCAGAAGTAATCATACCAGAAGTGAAAAAAGCAGAAGAAGTTGTAAGTCTATTTTTATATTTATGATAGTAATCTACTGTTACATTTGCAACTCCGGTACCTTTTCTTATTACTAAATTAGTAGTACCTCCGGCTTCTGCATTCATTGTTACTGGTTCTGTACTTTGAGAATTATTTATTGTTGCAGTAGTAGAGTTATTTGTTAAAGTAATAGTAACTGGACCTCTTGATAAACTTTCGGAAGAAACAGAAGGTTCTATCATTCTATCATTATTTAAAAATACAGAAGAAGCCCCTCCTACTAGTCCATAAATAGGTCCTTCCGATATTAAATCTGTGACTCTAAGAGTTTGACTGTCATTACTATTCATAGAAATAGGAATATCTACACCTGTAGTACTTCCTGAGTTTCCTGTTCCGTTTCCTGCTGCCATTATTATCTCCTATAGCTCCATTACTGTCTGTTTAGTTTCTGAACCACTGTCATCATTTCCTACTCCATCTACATTACCTACTCCATCTGGGAGTTCACCATTCCATAGTGGGGTAGTGTTACTTACGTCTATGCTTATGGGTCTACCAGGAACTCTTAGCTCTCCGTATAGTATTGGAATAGGGTCTCCTTGTTTTATATTTTGTGCATTTCCATTAAAAGAATAATTTTCGGGGGCATCACTGTCTACTGCGGGATCTGGTGCCATCATTTGTTGTATACCAGATAAAGCTAGATTTGTAGCTAGCAGAGCTACTGCTTGTCCTTTGCCGGTAGCGAGGGCTGCTGCGATCATTTCTCCTGTTGTAGCTCCTCCAGCCATAGGGGAAAAAGTTGCAGAAAATCCCATTGCAGGTAAAACAAAAAATACTAAGAAAGCCGCTGCGATTATTTTTCCAATACCTGATTTAGAACCGGCGGGAATAATAGCAATTGTAACGTCTCCTTCTTTTAAAGGAACTAATAAATTATTTTCACCAACTAATTCATTCTGATATTCTATAGTAAATCCTATGTCATTTTTATCACATTCTATAAGATAATTTTTAAATTCGGGACGATTTGCATTTATACACTTAATAATTTCTGCATGAGTATTGACTTCCATAGAAAATTTATTTCCAAATTTTTCTCCAAGTTCTCCCTGTAAATATACATTACGCATCATAGCGATATACTCCTGTTATATACTGTTTCCAAAAAGGATATAAATTCTCTCTGCATGATATTCTATTCTCTGCATGATGATAAAAAATATCATCTCCTAAATAAACTCCGCAATGATTACCAACCGAAGCTCTAATTGTGAAAACTAAAAAGTCTCCTTGTTTCATGTCACCTTCTACTTTTTTAAACTTCCAAGTACTTATATACTCTTCTGTAAAATAATTTAAGTTTTTTTGCCACCAATCATCTTCAAAAAGAGGTCGGCTAGGTATGTCTAGCCCTTTTGAAAGATAATAATCTCTTGCCGCCTCAAAACAATCATTTACTCCAAACTCGTAATCTCTACCATATAAACTTTTTTCTTGTTTTTCTGGTTTTTGTATATGTAGCTCCATTTCGGGATAGCTAAATATATAGTAAATTAAACTTGTTGCATTACAGTATTTTATATCAGTTTCACTTGGTTCGCAACTACTATCTGGATGACTATGTACTGTAGCTACTATATCTGCTCTTTGAGATATAGAAATATATTCTTTTGAGTCAATTATAAAATCTTCTTCATTTTTTGCTACATTTGTACACGGAAACCAATGTAACTTTCCTTGCTGTATACCTAAGACTCCGCAACCTTCTTTGGGGTAACAATCTTGAAAATGTTGTTTATACTCTTCTAAAAACTCTAGCATTTAGAACCTGTGACTGCCTGGGAAGGCTCCAAAAGGTATTACTCTGCTCGAATCTTTTGCGGATTGAGGAACAGAAGAGGAGTCTTCACTTACCATTCTAGCTTGGAATCGGCACTTGCAAGAGCTTAATTTTTTACCGCAAAGTTCTTCTCTTTCCCAGTGTCCAGAAGTTAAACTTGGAGTGTTTCCGAGATTTCCAGAGGTTAAAGATTTCCATATAGTGTTTAAAGTTTTTCCTGACGAAAGAGTTATACTTTTTTGTACCAAGGCTCCTACTGCATAAGTTGTAGAAGAACTATGTACAGTATATGAGCGTACCTTCAACCATTCCGAAGTATTTTGATTAGGTCTTTTGGCATTCGTAGAAGTATGAGCTATTTCACAACGATAATAGTTACCCGCATCTAATACATAACTAGACTGAGTATAAGCTTGACCAACTGCCCAAGTACTTGAATTCGATACTAGTAAAGATGCAAGAATTAAAGGAGTATCATCTTCATCAAAGAATAAACTATGAGTTATAGTAGCCTCAGAAGAGCTTAGAGTATTAAGCACACCTTGAGAACTCCAAACACACCCTCCATTACTTTTTAAGTCATGTCCTTGATACATCCAACTACAAAACTTACCTACAACTACTCGACGAGGTAGTTGAATACCTTCTAAGTCATAAACAACTGCTAACTCAAATGTAACTGCAATATTTGTAAGACTCGAAACTCTGTCTATTTTATATCTTACACTATTTAATTCTATAGGAGGATTTGACTGATCTGGATCACTTCCTCCTACTAAGTAATTTTCAAAAGTTTGTCTTCTTACTAAGGTATGTCCTACTAACTCATCATACTCCGTTATACCTACTGCAGTTTTTAAATCCGAAGTTACATTTGCAATAGTTAAAGTTGGCCTATTTGCTGCTCCCGAAGAAGATACTTCCACTCCATCTAAAAGCATAGGGATTGCTATGTAGGTTCTTGCTGTGTTAGGACTTTTTTTATCTCTAAATTGAACGTTTGTTAAATCTTCTTTAAGTCCGGGATGAAAGTAAAAAGTACCAGAAGAGGTAGTAAGCTCAAATAGATCTACTAAACCGCTTGATATTTCTTGACCTTGTGTATCTGTTGCTATTAAATTTGTCATGCTTCATAAACTCTTCTTAAATTAACTCCTAAAGTATAAAAATTATCATACTCATATGTAGTACTGTAGCTATCGCATACGACTTTTATCTCTCTTTCTCCGCCACCACTATTTGACTCAGGTATTTTAAAAGCAAACTTTGTAACACCTTTTTGAGCGTCAAGAAATACCACAACATCGTCTATAAACTCTTTTTCTCTGGTTTTAAATTGTAAACTATAAGTTTCTGATAAAGAATTTATTCCATCTACCACTCGTTGTTCATAGCCATCTCCAAATTTAGAAACTAAAACTCTTGGGCTCGAATCTCGTGTCATTGTCTTGTCAGGAGTTGCGTATGTACTACCTGTATAAATAAATCCTAATGCCATTATGCTACTCCATACGGATTAAGTATTCCGCCCGATCGTTTTTGATTTTGTAATTCTGCTTGTACTGCTGCTGCTACTGCTTGACCCATTCTGTCTGCATCCATTCCTGAACTACTTTCAGTTCGGGAGGTGCCGTCTGTAGATACGTTTACAACAACATTATTCTGAACGTTTCCGCCCCCTTTTATTTCTACAGGTATTGAGTTTCCGCTTCCTAAAGGCACAACTGCTTCGGTACCGTGAAGAACTGCAGGATATCCTGAAGTGGAGCCTCTGGCTATTCCTCCGGAAGCATACCCTTGCATTTTTCTTCCTCCCGAGAATACTCCTCCACTTCGTGCTCCAAGTCCGAAAGCACCGAGCACAGTCGATATAAAGCCTCCGCCGCCTTTTCCTCCGAATAAGCCGCTCAATAAGTCTCCAAATAAAGCTCCAAACCCCTCTAAGCCTCCTTTAAATATATTTGCTAAACCTTTTAAGAAAGGTGTATCTTTTGAAAATAAATTTGAAAGATCATTTTTAAATGTAGTAAAAGTTTCTTGTATAGTATTCTTTTTTGTACTATTTAAACTATTCATGCCACTTTGTAGGCTATCAAAAGGAGTTACTGAAGTAACTCTGCCCTCATCGTCTAGTGAGACTTTGGGTCTATACTCTCCTTTTAGTGCTCTATTTATCTGAGCCGCGGCATAGTCTCCTCCTTCTTGCATTGCATTTTTTATTCTATCTTCTGGAGTTTTTGTTCTAAACAATCCTGTTGTTATTTGTTTTGCTAGCTCGTCTGCTGCACTTGATAAAGTAGTTTTTGCAATAGTTAGTATTGCTGTTTTCAAACTTTTTTCATCTCCTTTTATCAAATTTGCAAGAGTAGTTTGAGTTCCGCTTTCAAGAGCTTTCATCATACTATCTCTTAACATTAAATAACTACTTGCTTGTCTTTCTAAAGCTTCATTTTGCGCATTTAATAAACTTAATTGATTTTTGTAGCTTTCTAATTTATCCGCATCAATCTTTTTTCCGGACCTATCATACTCTGCTTGGGCTTCTCCTATTTGTGCAAGTAGTTTTCCTCTTTTAACATCGATATCTAATAATTTTGCTACTCTTTCTACTTCTTTTGTTTGGCTAGCAGTTAAACCAATTACTGCTTTTACTTTTGCGGCATTTAATTTTGCTGTTTGATTTTGAAAACCAATTTCTATTGCTTGAAGAGCTTTTAAAACTATTAGTTGCTTCATTAAAGCAGCCGTATTAGCCTTAGCTTCATCAACACCCTTAAGGCTTCCTGTTGTGTATTTTTCTATCAATGATTGTGTTTGACTTATTTGATCAGTAAACTTTGTTTGAAAAGCAGTAATACCTATCATTTGTTTATCAAATTGATTGTTTAACTCTATAACTTGTTGTCTTGCTCCAGAAGCTTCTCTACCTAAAGTAGTAAATGCTTTTGCTAGTACTGTAAATTCTTCTTTTTGAGTTTCATCTAATCCTTCTTCCTTCCCTAGAAGTGTTAAGAGCTCTAAAAATCTTTTTCCACCCTGCTGACTTGCTATACCTGCTAGTCTTAACCCTGCTGCCATTTTTCCTGCATTTTCCGCAAGTAACTTTACTGCTTCATCATATTTTTCTACAATATTTACTTGGTCTAAAAGTTTTGTTTCTATAAATCCTTTATTATATTCTTGTCTTCTTGTTTCTTCAATATTCGTTAATCTATTAATTTCTAGTTGTAAATTTCTAACTTCTTTTGATTGTGCTGTACTTGCAGTTGCCTCTCTTAATCTAGCGGCATGGTCTAGTTCAGTCTTAACGTTTGTATCTTTAGGTATTCTTCCAAACATTGCAGTTCCGGGATTCTGAAGATCCTTTAACTCTTTTTCTAGCTCCTTTAGTTTATTCGTTTCTTTTACCGTTCTAGCAATTGTTTTATTATACTTATCAAATAATTCAAAACCACCTTTAAAAATAGAAAATTGAGTTTCTACTAAATTACCTATAGCAATTACTTGATCTTCTGTAGAACCAATTATATCTTTATTTACTTCTCTATATTTGATTTGTATCTCTGCAAATTTTGAAAATTCTTTTTGCGTTGTTTTTAACTTATCATTGAGATCATCAAATGCATTACCTAACTCTTTTACTTCATTTGATTGATCTAAAAACCCTAATTTTTTTGCTATCTCTACTACAATATCTTTAACTAATAAAAATATACCTACAAAACCTGCCATTTTCATTATCTTATTTGCAGCTCTACCTAATAAAGCTGTGCCTTTTTTCATAAAAGTTAATGTTGCTTGATATTGTGCTTTCATTTTTTTAAACTGTAAAATTGACTTATCAACAAATCCTCTAATCTGAACACTCATTTCGGTAAAACTTGTTTTTGTTTCAGTTTTCATCGCACGTAAAGCAGCAATATATTGTCTTCTCATTTTTTTACTCATTTGAGTAACAGCACCTTGGCCTTTTTCAGCAGCTCTTAAAAGTCCATTTATTTCTTTTTTTGACATTTTGCCAAAATCACCTGCTTGAATTTTTTGTATACCACTACTTTTTGACTTTACACCTTGTAAAGCTACTTGTGCAGAAGCTCCTGGACTAGACTGACTAACTTTTAAATCCATTTGTGCCTGTTTTAGCTTTTCAACTTCTAATCTTGCATTTTTGAAAGCATTTGCGGCTTCTTTTGATTTAAGTGCAGAAGTTTTTCCCCACTCTTCTAAACCAGGTATAAGAGTTTTAATTATAGGTATAACTAATAAAGCAAAAGCAGCTGTTAATGCTTTTATGTTATCTGCTAAGAACCTTGCTGTTGGTTCCGCGGCCATTGATACAAATTGTTGCAACGGATGTAGTATTTTTTCAAAAGCAACACCAAGTTTTGCAACTTCATTTGATTGCAGTGCTACAGAAGCTGCAACTCCTGCATATTTTGTATCTAATTGAGACTGTACTTCAACTGCTACTGCTTGACTTTTTTCTAGTAATGAGAGAGCCCCTACCGACTTTCCTATAGTAGCTGCATATTTTTCAGTTGCGGTTGTTAATCTTAAAATAATGCCTAATTCATCTAACAGTTCCGGCTCTGCTTTTGTTACACCTCTTATTAATCTATTAAAAGAATCTGTTACATCTCGACCTAAGATCAATGAAACATCTCTGGCACCTTTTGCAAAACTTTCTATTTGACTTAGACTTAGTCCTGATGCAGTACCAATTGCTGCTGCAGATGAAGCTTCTTTAAATCCTACTAGTCCATCTGTTGCTTCCTTTATTCTATTAGTAAGAGTCATCATGCCTATACCGGTTGCTGAAGAGAAAGCTATCTGTGCGTCTTTTATAACTCTAAAATCTGCTGCGCTTTTTAAAGCAGTGAAGGCGGCAGTAATAGCAAAAACATTCGAAGCAAGAACAGCATATGCAGGAACTAAACCACTTTGTATTCCTTGTGCCATTTTAGAAAAGTTTTTTGTTCCATTTGCTGACTGTTCAGATGCTCCTTTAAGATTACGATCAGCAGTTTTTGCACTTTTTCCTACATCATCAATATTTTTAGCGGCTTTCTTAGCTCCAAGACCTACTTTACCTGTAGTGCCTTTATCGTCTACTAATACATCAATTTCAACTTTATTTTTTGCCATTAGCCTTTCACATTATGGGTGAAATTTTTTCCACCGCCCGCAGACCTGCGTTCGTCTGCTTTTCGTTTTTGTTCTGCTTTATCTGCTCTATACTCCATTACTACTGCCTCCCATAGTTTTAAAAAAGTTAATACTACTTTTGGCTCTTCAACATCATATAAGTTAAATAAATATTCTATATTACCAAAGTTTTTTCCTAAGTATGTTCCGGACATTCCATCCCAATTGTCCTCAAAAAGTCCAAATATAAAAAATGCCACTTGGACTTCAGAAGGAAAATCTGAAGTCTCGAGCGGCATCTTATCGGGGTCTGGCTCTTCACCTAATTGTTCGCAGATTTTTAAATACTTATCTGTATCAATCTGATCTGATTGTTTTACGTATTTTTCAAGCAGACCTCTTATTTTATCTACTTGTTCCCAGTAAAATTTTCAAGATCACTCACGGTTTCTGTAACCCAAGTGTCAAAATCACTTGCATTTCTCATAAGTAATTCTGAGTTTTCTTGTGTAAATATAAGTTCATCTTCAGGGTCAAGAGCAGAAATATCCACCAATAGAAGCTCTTCTAGGTACTTATATTTCAAGCCTTTCCATCCTTTGATTACTGCTTTACAGTATTCTACTAAGAATCTTTCTTCATCTAACTCTTCTTCGGGTTGACGAGTTTTTTTATTAAATTTTGTAGTAACACACTTTTTACGAAGTTTTACTAACTCTTCTCTTGCTAAGTAACAAAGATCTACTGACATACCTATGTGGCCTGGAAAGTCTATTGTTAC
>VMHT01070695.1_pt1 | contig 13037 bp, 18 predicted proteins | sample 4693611 | NCBI WGS metagenome assembly VMHT01 (sample SAMN12280063, study PRJNA550983) | marine metagenome | isolation source: seawater sampled from same location over 5 years 0.02-0.2 micron viral filtrate | place: USA: collected off the coast of southern California halfway between the port... ... | reverse complement strand
TTTTTTTATTACCATTTACAATCACAAATATTTTTTTTAAACTTTTTTTTTTATTACTGACAAATTTTTCATTTTCTCATTTTCTCATATACCCCCCCCTATCACTTTTTTACTTTTTTGCTAAAATTGATTTTTTTTTTCACGCCTTAATTTTTTAACTATGGAACAACTAAAAGAAAACATCATTAAAGAAGTCAAGAAACACTTTGATCAAGTATTAGACGATGACGATGAAGCAAAATGTAATTATCTATATTTTGACGACCTTGAAGATTTCTATGAATATTATGTTGAAGAGTTCCTTAATAAATATTACAACCAAGATGACTTCATATACATTGATGATGTTTTGTTCAGAGAAACTTATGGTGATTTTAATTGGTTTGATGCTTTAAAGATTATAAAAAATTTTGAAACTGAAATGGGTTGTGGTTGGGACGATTATGACGACGAAACAAAAGTATGGAATTATCTTTGTTATGTTTGTGCATACGAGAATGATTTTTTGAAAAATGATGAATATAAAATATGGTATAGTGTAAAAAATCCACAACAGAAGTTTATTGAAGATTGTAATTCTAAACTGAAAGAGATACGACCAACCCTAGATAAATTAGTTAAGTTTCAATATAATATAGAAAATGAATATTTTGTAAATTTGGGATTATTTCGTATTGATAAGGCAACCGAACTTTTACAAGTCATTAATCTTATATATCAAAAAAGACTGAAAATATGTCAAGAAACAATGAACGAAGGTTTATATATAAAAAGGTGTAAACATTTTAAACTATCATATAATGAGTTACTTGACTTCAAGCAACGAGCAATCAAACTGAAAGATTAAATCTTTTCGTTAATCCCTATCTGAAAATCTTATCATATAAATCTCGGTCAGGTTTATCTTTATCTACTTGCTTTGGGTTCTTCATTACAAAACCATACACTCTACCATATGCCCATTGCTCTTTAGACTTTACTTGTGGGCGTGATATACCAGCGGTTTTTGCTGCACCAATTCCACGATTATATACATCTTGTAATATTGATTTTTTTATTTTAGTGGTTTTAGATATATCTTCTAAAGAGTGACTTTCGTTTTTTGAGAACCCATATTTATTATTATATTTTGCTTTGAATGTTGACATATAATATGAGACAAGATTATAAATCAGTATTAGTAAAAGTTTCTAATGTATGTTTATCAAGTAAGTCTGCTTGTTTGTCTTCGTGCTTGTATTCAAATACATTACCAAATGCGGTTTCCTTATTAGAGTGTGCTGACACCACATCACCTTTAACCCTATGCACATTTACTTTTTTATCTAACTGTTTTTTTGTCTCTTTATCTACTTTTATAGAGTTATGAAAAGGTAAAGTATAACCTGGGTTAAATACATGTACACTCTTTACTCTATCTCTTATTGATTTTGATTGAGACATATTATTAAGTGCATGACTTCCACCAAGCGAATGCCCACCTAACGAATAATCTTTATCGTCACCATATTGCCTCATAATATCTCTTGTTTGTTTTCTTCTTGATTTAAAATCTTCATTTGACTTTTGAACTCCAGTTGCTAATGCAGCATCACTCAATAGATCTCGTGGGTTATTGACATTTGTTCCAGTGTAATTGATGTGGACATTGTCCCCTCTTGTTGCTGTCAATACATCTTTATTTGTATTTGCACTATCTAATTTATAACCTAACCTTCCTAATTTTCTTTTAGCATATTTATCTTGTTTTTCACGATTTTCACCAACTTGAAACCTATAGTGGATTTTAGCAATCTCTGCAGCTTCGTTCATACGAGGCATTATATATTTATAACTTAAAAAATTATATACACATTCTATAAATGAGTGTATCTATTATTGTTCCAACGTTTAACAGAAAAAAATTTGAGACACTTTTAGAATATAATATTAACTCTCAAGACTACTACAATATTCAAGAGATTATTATTTTAGATGATAGTGATAAAGACAAACCATTATGTATTAGAACACTTGCCCCAATCAGATATTATACTGTTCCAAGATGTTCTATAGGTATGAAAAGAAATATGGGTGTCAAACTCGCACATGGAGATTACATTGCGTTCATGGACGATGATGACTTCTATAGTCCTAAATATATTTCTCATTCTATTTTTCAAATGATCTATGAAGATAAACCTATTGCTGGTAGTGCTGATATGAATATGTATCATAAGGGAGAGTGGTTTAAACAACGCTGTGTATTTTTACATATGTTAAATGAAGCTACACTCGTGTTTAAAAAATCTGTATGTATTGGCTTCGGTGACACTAACTCAAATGAGGGTATACCTTTTTTACAAAATAATTTAGAAAATATAATTGAGACAAATATAGATAATATTATGTGCTGTGTTGCCCATGACAAAAATACTATTTCTAAAAAGATGTGGATTTCTGATACTTACAAATCTAAACCTTTGTCTCAATATTCTAAACACATTGAAATCTTATCTTCTTTAAATATATAATGGCTATGCATCAAGGAACAATGAAACTAACCCCACAACAAGCAAACTATATCCCAGCTGGTAAATTCATTTATACTGACGAAACATTCAGTGTCAAACAACCAATATCAAGTGAAGAAGCATTCCCAAGACAAGGTAAACAATTAATACCAGCATACTTTTCATTCAAGCACGGAAGTCAGGAATTCCAACCAGTTTATCAACCAGCACCTTCACTACCTATGAACTTCGGAAGTTATATTTATAATATTGTTGACGGCTTCCAATAAATAATATGTCTAATTTATATATGAGTTATAATTTAGACACCCCATATAGTTCCCAAGTTGTATTTATGAATAGTGAGAATTCTGTGTTTAAACAAATAGACGGACAAGGTGAGTACACTTACTCATTCAATACGCCGATCCAGTTGCCGACTAATACAGATATGTTAATCTCTGTTACTGACGCTACATTCCCAAATGTCATACCCAATGTGACTTCACTTAATAACAAGATCTCTTTTTATGTTCCTATCTTTAGTAAATATTTTACAGTAACACTTATTGAGGACGATGGAAACATAGATAAAGTTTATACTGTAACAGAGTGGTTGTCTTATGTTAATGCTAAAATCGTTATAGAGGCAACTGGACAATTCACTTTATATGGTGAGTTCCATGTATCCAGCTCAAAGATTAAATGGTTCTCAAACTTTGAGTTTAAAATCATTAACACTGATTCTTACCCAACTACTTGTTATGATCTTATTGGTTTCGCTAAAACTCGCTCAAATACTCCTTCTTATGTTGACGAAGCAAATGGGATATTATTGACTTCCACAACCAATCCTTCTTATCATATACCTATGCCTTCTATTGTAAACTTTAGTGGAACTCGTTTTATTTTTTTGAAGTTTAAAGATATAAATGTTCCTAATCTAAACAGCGGAGGTAATACTGATAATTCTATAGTACGCATTGACAATAATGCTCCGTATGGATATTATATTTTTTATAGACCTATGGAAATACAAAGATTTATTATTAGGAAAAGAACAATCAATAATATATCATTTACTTTAACAGATACTCGTGGACAAGAACTAAATATATTTAGTGGTGATGCACAGATTACATTAAAGATTGACTTTATCTATAAGGCTGAACTTCGTTCAATGGAACAAGGAACTATTCAATATGAGTTACGCAAACTTGCTGAAATACCTAAACTCACTCCAAAAGAATTTGAAGGACAATATAACCCTGAATCTAATGAATTTTTGAGAGAGTAAATCATATAATAAATTAATAGTGTATATGGGACTTGGACACAAAAAACCACACACAAATAGAATTGGATTAAAAAAAATTGCTCATACTGGAGTTCGTCTTGGACTAAAAGCAAGTGACATTGCCCTTGCTAGTGCACCAATTGTTGCTTTTGCTGGTGCTGAACCAGTTGCTGCAGCATTAGAAGCTGGAGGTGGTGCTGGTAAAGCGGTATTCGGTTTAGCAAATAAAATTGTTTAAATATTTAGAATGGATTTATACTATTATATCTGATAATATTATAAATGTCTGCCCCTGATGCTATGTCGGAATCGCTTAACTACCCAATGCAAAAACGCCGTGCCGTTGCTTCTCGTTCGTATCGTGTAAAAATCTCGCCAAACAATGGACAAAACTTTACTGATGGTCAAACAGTAAACATTGATTTACCTTCTAACCTTGCTGGAACTTATGTAAACTGGAACCAATGTTACTTAAAATTTAAAGCAACCCCAAGTGGTGCTGGAACTTTAGACCGATGTGGTGCAGCTGGTTTTATTTCTCGTGTTCAGTGCATGACTGCTGGTGCGCAAATCTTTGACCTTCCTAACTGGAATGTATTAATGACTATTCTAATGGACGGTGACTCGTCCCCTGCTTACAAAGCTGGTGTAGGTAATGTATTATTAGGCACAAATGGTGGTTCTCAAGCTGGTGCGACTGTTGCGAACACTGCTCGTACTTATTGTGTTCCTTTTGTTTTACACCCATTCGGTATGTCCACTCCTCACAGACTCCAACCACTATTTTCGTCTGCTCCAGTTCAGTTCAAAATTACTCTTGAATCTGCTGCAAATGCTTTAGTTGCTTCCGCTGGTCGCACCATTGCTTTTGATGAAGTAGAACTTGTATGCGTATTCACAGAACTATCGCCAGGTGCTCAAGCACAAGTAGATCAAATGAGTGGTGGTGTATATAACATTCTTGCTTCGTCTTACCAAAATGTAGGCACAACCATGGCGGACGCTGCATCTGCTGTAACAGCGAACCTTGGTTTATCGGTTTCGTCGCTAGAACGCATTATTGTATGTCATCGCCCAACTGGAACTGTCAATGTTCAAGCTGGATTTTCATTAGGTAATCGTGCTAAAAATGGTCTAACCCAATACAGCATTTTCATCAATGGTGAACAATACCCAGCTCGTCCAGTTCTAATTGCGGATAAAGGTGCGGAAGCATTAGCGGAATATCTATTAAGTGACCACTCGCTAGTAAACTTTGATAAACAATCTTCGTTTAACATTGCTGTAACTGGTGGGCAAGCAAACCTAAAATCCAATGGTTTAGACGGACAATCGGTAAATGGTGTTGCTGAACCATTCATTATTGACGAACCAGCTGGTACTGAAGCTGGTGCGACTGCAGCTTCTGCTTCCAATATTGGTTCGTTCATTACTGCTGTAGAATTAGAAACTGGTTTAAGTGATGGTCGCTCCCAACGCCTATACAGTGGTGTAAGCACTATTTCTAGCACAGTCAACTATCGTGGCGTATACGACAGCACAGCCAGTGGTGAAGCACAAATAGATTTCTTCGCCCAATTCACCATTCTACTATCGCTAAACAGCAGAGGCACAAATGTGTGGTCTGTGAGTGTTTAGATTTAATTTATAGGATTTAAGAATACTTATAAATTAAATCGTTTTTTGAAATCTGATTTTGATGCTTCTATGGTTGGTTTATTCCATAGTATCCAACGACTTAAAGCACCAGCACTAGTTACATCATTCCAATCTTCGTTTACTCTGTGTCTTGCTAAATAAGATTCTTTTTTCTCTTTTGCTATTTTTGGATCTTGTTTATAATACTTGGTAAAATCCATGTACCCACTCGCACCGAAATGAGTTGTAACTTGTCGTCCATTATCTTTTTCAAATGTAGCCATTAACTTTTTATCTTTATTGGTTGATGGTTTTATGCTTATGAGTTTCATATATATATACTAGTCAAAAGAAACTGTAAACTCTCCATGTTTTATTTCTATAGGTGGTATTCTATTATCTATGACTTTATTTTCTTCTTCTGTTGATTTAGCAAGTATTTCATATACTTCTTCACTAAACCCTGGGAATTTTTCCTCATAATAATCTGCTCCATATACTTGATAATTAACTGTATTCCAGTCTAGATTATCAAACTCTTCTTCATCTGCACAATAGTCTAATAATCCTTCAAACATTTTAGCAAAATTATTATTATCGTGATCCACCCATAAACCTTTATTATTATCATCTAGCTGGTCAAGAGAAGGTATATTTACTGTGTCTCTTTTAATAAGATTACGAGTGTCTTTGATAGTATCTTTAAACTCTTTAGCAACTTTTAAATCAAGTAACTGCTTATTTAGTTCGTCAATGTTTTCTTCCATTATAATAATAAAATATATTAATAATATGTTTTCATATTTTATAAATGGACTCTCTATCTGATACTGAATCTGAACCGGACCAATTCCCAACTGAACCTCCAGTTGAAGAACAATCTTTAGAAAAAAAACCTAAACGTAAATATGTTAAGAAAGTTAAAGTTACTGAACCAAAAGAAGAACCAACTGAAGAACCAGTTAAACCTAAAAGGGTCATGTCTGAAGAACATAAAGAAAAAATGCGTATTGCTCGTGAAAAAGCAAAAGAACGAAGACTACAAGAAAAAGGATTAGATAAACCAGCACCAATTACAAGACAAGACACAGAAGAACCTAAAGCAGAACCAGTTGAAGAAAAACCTAAAAGAAAATATACACGCAAACCTAAAGCAGAAGTAGTTGAAGAAAAACCTAAAGAAAAAGTAGTTGAAGTACACCATCATCACTATGAAGAAAAACCTAAAAAAACTCGTGTCAAAAAAGAAACTGAACCTAAAGAAAAAGCACTTCGCAAACCTCGTGTGAAAAAAGAAACTGAAGTTAAACAAGTAGTTCCAACTATAGATTTTGTCTAATTATATATATATGTCTTTAGAGATAAAACAAGAAAAAAATAAAGACTTAAAAATAATGAACACTGCTAATAATTTAGACAAACAATTATGTGATTGTCTTCCAAGTCCATTACCTAACTATAGTGGTTTTAATTGGGTAATTAGTGGAGCAAGTGGGAGTGGAAAAACTACATTAATGACTTCGGTTATGAGTGCTAGAAAAAAGAATGGTAAACGGCAATCTTATCGTCGTGTGTTTGATAAAATACTTATATGTAGTCCCACACTGGGTCAAGGTAAATCTGCAAAAAAAGATGTATTTTCTGATGTTGCTGGGGATCAAAAGTGGAAAGAGTTTAATTTAGAATCTATGAATGAAATGTATGAAATGTTAGAAGGTAATAGAGATAATGAAGAACATAGTGTATTGATACTGGACGATATTGGTGCACAACTGCGTAAAAGTGCTGGTGCTGAAAAAAAATTAGTTAGTTTGTTACAAAATCGTAGACATGTATTTTGTTCTGTGTTCATTTTAGTTCAAAGATTTAGAGATTTACCTACTGGTATTCGTGCGAATATGTCTCATTTTTGTTCTTTTAGACCTAAAAATATGTTAGAAGAAGAAGCTATATGTTCAGAAACAATGCCTTTCCATAAAAAAAATTGGAGACAAATTATGGATTATGTTTTTGATAATTCTGATAAATTTAGTTTCTTGATGATTGATATGAGTTTAAAAGATACTAATCAATACAAATACTATAACAAGTTTGATCCCATGGAGATTACCGAAAATATCAAATAGACTTATATATTATAACCTACTAATATATATGCCTCCTAAAAAGCGTAAGCGTAAAGCAAAAACACCTAAATCACGACCTACTCAAACACAAAGTCAGCGTGTAACTATTAACATAGGAAAAACAACCAAATCAAGACCACGCAAATATAGTGGAAGAGGTAATTTAGCCCCACCAAGTCACGCACATAATTTAGCACCTACTTTTGTTACGACAACTCAAGCACCTATTATATCACAACCTAAAGAAGAAGATTTAAGAGATTTAATAAAAGCATTACATAGAACACAACCACAAAGAGATACACCATTATCTATTGGTGCTTCGCCTCCAGTTCCTTCTTTACCTCCTCCTCCTCCAAGAGAACCTAGTAATTTAGGAATAGGCTTTCAACCATATCCAAGTTTATCTGCTGATAATTTTGAAAGTCCTGAACCTTTATCAAGAACTGGAACATCATTCTCAATACCGAGAAGTGTAAGTCAAAGATTTTCTGAAATGCGAAGAACATTAACAGAAGAACCTATTATACAAACTGCTGGTGAAAAATCTGCTGCAGAGAGTTCAGTTAGTTCAAGTAGTAGTTCAAGTGCAGAATCAGAAGAAGAAGGACATGTAACTTCTAAACTTGAAGCCAGTGAACAACTTAAAACAAGAATGGAAGCAAATAGATCTGCACAAGCAAGATTTCAACAACAATTAAGAGATAAAACACCAACCATCATAGCAAAAATAGACAGAGGCGAAACTTTAACTGGTAATGAACTAAAAACCATTAAATCAAAATCACAAAGCAAAGCTGGTAAAGAAGCATTTGCTCGTTATGAAAAAAGAAAACTATAAATAAATATTATTATTTTGTCTCTATTTATTATAAATGATTATTAATTTAAATTTAGAAAATGATAAAGACCTTATTAAATTAATTTTAGAACATTTACAAGAAAAAAAAATAGAGACAAATGAAGTTAAGAGGGGCAGAGGAAGACCTCGCTTGAACCCTCCAAGAGATCCAAATCAACCACGTAGACCTCGTGGAAGACCGCGTAAAATTAATGTTGATTGACTATTGAGAAATATTGGAATAATTTAGGAAAAGAATATAGAGAAATAAAATATAGTTATATATCAAATGGAAGATTTTTACCAATATCTAAAAGATAGTCAACTTGCTAAATCCACTATTACTAATCATAAGAGGCAACTAGAACATTTTGTGAGTTTAGGTGGAGAACTACACGGAAGCGAAAAGGATATTATTGCATTTATTAAAAAAAATTATTATGAGGGTTCGCAAACGAAAGAGATAATTAGTTCTGTATCTAAATATAGAACTTATAACGAACTATCAAATACCATGATACGCCAAGCATTAAAAAAAACTCTTGAAGTTGTTACAAAAGAACAACAAGAAAGAACAACTGAAATAATGAATACTATGCCCCCATTAAAAGAATTTAGAGGGTTACTTGGTGTATACTTTCATCAAAAGATGTGGAAGCAATATGTCGCATTGTATTTGCTGTTAAATATTAATACTCGTAATCAAGATCTAGTATTAAAAATAACAAGTGACCCTGATGATCTTGACGAAAAAAATAACTGGTTATATGTGAGGAAACATAGTGTCGTTTATTTTAGAAATAACTACAAGACTGATAATGCTTACGGCAAAAAGAAAAATGTAATTAACTCAAAAAAACTTGCTGATGCGTGTAGGAATATCAATAATCTATTAATTGATGATGGAAACCTAGATCGGCAAGTCAAACGCATTACTGGTGGAGTAAACCAATCCACACTTTTCAAGATTGTTGTTGCAGCTAAAAAATGTAAAGAAGAAATACAAGACATTAAATCTAAATCAGTAACAAAATTATCAAAGAACAGAGGTACAAATGTCAACACGATTGAAAGAAATTATGTTTGTAAATAATTTAAAGTTTTTCTTTTAGTAATATATAGAATGAGTCACCCAAAAAATTACGAATACGTGAAAAAATGGCGTGCAAACAATTACGAACTCCATAAGAAACGCAATACTGAATATACAATGAAGTGGTATTATTGGAAGAAAATCTCTAAACATTTTAGGGAAAATTTTGATGTGGAACTTTTTTTATGAGAAACTTTAGGAATTTTTCATAAAAAAAATTAATTAATTATTTTTACTTAAAAAAAAAATGTTAGAGTAATATATAATGATTTCATGCCTATATGAACACGTTGATAAAAACAGAGTTGAACAACTCATCAAACACAATGACATTGATAATGATGCGAAAAATCAATTAAAAAAATACTTGAAGAAATATGATCCAATTCATAAAGGATTTAAGGTTGAATATGAAACACAAGGACTTATGATTGGTAGGAAATACGCAAAAGGTTCTTTATCACTACAAAACTTTAAGAGAAAGATTCGTGAAACATTAGTCTATGATACACACACCGATCTAGATATTGTGAATTGTCATGTTGTTCTACTATCTCAATATTGTAGAAAAAATGGATTGGTCTGTGATGCTGTGAATGACTATGTGGAAAATCGTAATGTGAGATTACAAGAGATTATAAACCTTTTTAAAACTACACGCAAAGTAGCAAAAGAACTTTTTTTGGTTATGATGTATGGTGGTATTGTGAATGAGTATTGTTGTAATAATGGTTTTGATATTAACATTGCTATGCCTCAATGGGTCAATGACTTACAACAAGAAATGAAACTATTGACAGAACGTATTTGTAATATTGAAACTACTATTTTTAACGATGTAAAAAAACTACGAAAAAAAGAATACCTCAATAAAAAATCATCTTGCTTATCATACACTCTACAAGTTATTGAAGATGACATCATTTCTAAAGCATCAAGTAAACTAAAACAACTTGGATTTTGTGTAGATACATTATGCTTTGATGGAATGTTGGTTCATGATGAAAAAATAGATAATGATGTGTTAGATGAACTATCTTCTCATTGTTTTAATACAACTGGATATAAGGTTGAGTTCTCATTTAAACCTATGGAGAAATATTTTGAATGTGTAGAAGAACAATATGATTTCAGTAACTATGAGTTTGAAGAACTAGAAGAATATGATCAACGTTATTGTGTTTCACTAGATGGTGACACATCAGAAGAAACATATTCTAAACGTAAAGCATATATTGAAAAGTTCTTGTGTAAAGTTCAGCAACCTGAACCTCTATACGTTTTCCAAAATGGTATTCATAAAACTCCACAGATTCTTAATCCAAGTCAATTGTCTTTACTATTAAAACCAATTAATAGTGGTTATATTTCTCATATGTGTTTACCTATTCCGTTCTCGGACAAATGGTCAGTTGACCCTGAACATAGGTTGTATAGAACTATGGATTTTATACCTTTTAACAAAAGCAATCCAGTTGTTGACACAAATGTGTTTAACTTGTTTGAAGGATTTAATGAAGACATATATGGTGAACCTATGGAACACTCAGTCATCTTAAAAAAGATTACTCCTTACTTAGATTTAGTCCAAGAACTATGTGGTGGTGATGATGAACATGCTATGTATTTCCATAAGTTTATCGGTCAAATATTTCAAGACCCAAGTCACAAAGTTCCTATATGTATCATCTTAAAAGGGAAACAAGGTGTCGGTAAAAACATCATTTTAGATGCAATTGGTAATATGCTAAACAAAACACATTATATCACTTCTTCTAAACCTACAGACTTTTTTGGTGAACACGCTGAAGGGTATTATAGAAAACTATTAGTGAACCTAAATGAAGCAGAAGGACGTGATACGTTTGATTTTGAGGGCAAAATAAAATCATTCATTAGTGAAGATACTATTACTATCAATCCAAAAAATGTAAGACCAACGCAAATAAGTAACCACGCACGAACCATCATCACTACTAATAAACCGAATCCTATACCAATTGATGTTCGTTCAAAAGATAGACGTTATGTTGTATTCCAAGCTACAGATGTTTACTTAAAAAAATCATCTAAGTTTTGGTCTCAACTATACCATCATTTAAGAAAACATGATACGATGAAAGCATTGTATCAAATGTTTATGTCGTTGGACTTGAATGACTTTGATTGGATAAAAAGACGACCTATCACCAAGGCATACAAAGACATGTGTAATCTATATAGTCCAGTTGAAGCTTTATTTTTTGAAGAGTTTGTTGATAAAGAAATGTGGAATGACTTTGGAATTGAGAAAGACAAACATAGTGAAATTGTAATTCCTATGAATGACTTGTTTAATATCTATGAACAATTTTGTAAGAAAAATAGGTTTTTAAAAGATGATACAAAGGCTACATCTTCACGTTCATTCGTTGGTAGATTGACTGAATTGGAACTGCCTATTGTGAAATACAAGACCATGGGTAATAACTCATTCAAGTTCATTCCACAAGAAGTATATGAATATCTTGATAAAAGACGTTGGATTAATGGGTACAAAGATGATGAAGATGAGATGGAATATGTTGATGAAGGTGAAGATCCTATTGACGGATACTTTGATTAAGGGTGTCTAGTGGATTTAGGGGACTTAGGGGACTTAGGGGACTTAGGGGACTTTTCAGCCAAAATCGGACAACACCTCAAGTACTTTTTTTTGTGCAACGTGTAAAAAAAAAACCTCTTCCCCTCAGCTGATTGACCCCCAAAAGTCCCCTAAGTCCCCTACTTTTTATTAATGTAAGATACTTATAGTAATTTGGGGATTTCGCTTAAGTAGTTTTCTGTTTCTTTGGCTTGGTCTATGTATTCAATCTTAATCATTATTTCTAAAGAATCACCACCATCAATAGTTATAGAAGCACCATTATTATCTTCTAAAATAAACTCACATTTTTTTAATGAGTCATTAGTAAGTAAATGAATATTGTTCTCGTGTTGCATGTCATATACTTTTTTATCAGCAGTGTTTAACATAGCAACAATAGGTGAGTCATTAGAAGATGAAGTATAATTTAGTGTTGGAATTATCATTTTTAAGTTGACTGATTCGTGGGTTTCAGTAGAAGCAAAAACCAATTTGCAGTCTGTGATCGTAATATAGCATTCCCTTCTTGAGTTAGGTAGTGTTGGCAGATTACGCCATGTGGTTACGTCTCGTTGTGCTTCGTGTAGGAATAGATAAGAGCAGTTGTGATACGGCATATACTATAAGATAAGATTATATCTTATGGTATTATTTTATTTGAAGTATAATGTATTGTCATCGTCATTTATTTTAAGTATTCTAAAAAAAGACTTGGCTGTTTTGTACACTCTTGTTTTCTTATTGACATCGCTGTATCTTATCACTCCTTTCGTGTGATTTATCATGTCTTTAATTGTATCATAAAACCACATAGCATTTAAAGTAGTGCAGTCTTGGGTGTGAAATATCAGCAATATATACATTATAGTATAGTGAGATTTTTTAATAGAATACTGATAAGAAAAAAATTGCGTCTGTTAAAAC
>VMHT01142481.1_pt1 | contig 13040 bp, 17 predicted proteins | sample 4693611 | NCBI WGS metagenome assembly VMHT01 (sample SAMN12280063, study PRJNA550983) | marine metagenome | isolation source: seawater sampled from same location over 5 years 0.02-0.2 micron viral filtrate | place: USA: collected off the coast of southern California halfway between the port... ... | reverse complement strand
AACAGGCCAAGAAGCAAGAAAGAAATGTAAACTACGAGAGTTGTTAAAGGAGGCGTATTGGAAGATAAGACGTCCGAAGTAGCCATGGGCTGCGACGATGTTATAGGTCTCTTCTTCTTGTCCAAATTTGTATCTATAGTTCTGAGAATCTAGTCCTGTGGTTTCACGAATAAGTGAAGATGTAACCAGTGAACCATGCATAGCACTAAACAAAGCACCGCCAAACATACCCGCCACACCTGCCATGTGGAATGGATGCATGAGGATATTATGTTCCGCCTGAAAGACAAACATAAAGTTGAACGTGCCTGAAATGCCAAGAGGCATACCGTCACTGAATGATCCTTGTCCGAAAGGATAGACGAGGAATACAGCAAAAGCGGCTGATACTGGTGCGGAATAAGCAACACAGATCCAGGGTCTCATCCCTAGTCGATAACTAAGTTCCCATTGTCGTCCCATGTAAGCTGAGATACCGATGAGAAAGTGGAATACAACGAGTTGATATGGTCCTCCGTTATACAACCACTCGTCGAGGGTTGCAGCTTCCCAGATTGGGTAGAAGTGAAGACCGATTGCGTTTGAGGACGGTACGACTGCTCCTGATATGATGTTGTTTCCGTACAGGAATGATCCTGCAACTGGTTCTCTGATTCCATCTATATCTACAGGTGGTGCCGCAATAAATGCGATTATGAAACATGTAGCTGCTGTTAGTAAGCAAGGGATCATTAATACACCAAACCAACCCACATAAATGCGGTTATTGGTGGATGTAACCCACTCACAAAACTCAGGCCAGCCAGTCAAGGAATTTTGTTCCCTGACTTTTATAGCAGTAGCCATTTTAATAATATAAGGACGTTTGTTAGCCTTTCAACAAAAGGCTTAATATAACTATACAATTAATAATTTATTCCGCAGGTTTCACTCCATTTGCAAAACCCGACCATGCTAATCCTATTGCACTAATTGTAGAAGTTTCTCCTGCTGTATAAGGTAAATGAACTACATCACCTGCATGATATGTAGCTGGTTCTCCATTGTAATGAATTTTACTTTCTCCTAAATATCTTATTTTACGTTGTGTATCAGAATAAACAAAATTACTATCAACAATATCTCCGAATTCAGGATTACTCATAAGCCTGGAGTTTCACCTTGAGAAGGAACATATGCACGACCATCTTTATCATACATAGTGAAATTCTGTAACAACACAAAGCTAGAAGGAATATTAAATAACTTTTGCATCATCTGAATCATAATTGGTGATTGACAATTAAAAGGAGGAATATCCATATAAGCCAACCCATACCTATTGATATTAATGGCTGCATTTTGTTGATCTTCTTCTACTTTTTTTACTAAATCCTGTTCCCATTTAGTAATATCACGTATTTCTACTGGAATATCAGATGGTTCAGGAGGAAACACACCTTCTTCATATTTCATTGAATAGATATGTTTGCAATATCTGAATTCATCTAAAGTTGGACTCCATCTATCTGTTAAAGATGTAATTACATTATCTTTTGCTTTGTAGTCTTCAAAGTCAGGTAAACCTTCAGATCTTGCACCTGGAAGAGAAGGATCAGCTCCACTTCTTAGATATACACCACCAAAATCACTAAAGACACCTGGGTTGTCTCTAGTGGCTCCTATCTTTGTACTACTTGTCGCAGCAGTAGTTGGTGGTATTTCATATTCAAGAGTAGGTGCAACAATTTCTAATTGCCTGTTTGTTAACGCATTAGTCATTGCTTGGTTAGCAACTTTACCTGCTTCCGTCATAACTTCATAACGTCCAGGTTTTAATGTCGCTACGCTTGTTCTAGGAAATTGTGGACCTGACCTTTTACCCAACAGTGTTGATGTATAAGCGTATTGACGACGAGTAAAATCCTGACAAGTACAGTAATAACGAGTACCTGTCATAAAATATCTACCGACATTAGGAGGTCTCGTCGCTGGAGTAACTAATACTTGGTCTGGAGTAGCTTCAACTGATCCACGTTTTCTTAGAGTTAATAAACCTGTATTTTGATTTACATCAGCTAATACAGCTTGCACATAACCATATCTAGTTTGTGTGTTGGGATTAATAGTACCTCTAGTTATAGGAACTCCTTGCGGTGCAATAATACGATCTTCAATTACTTCTCCATTGGTAGGTTTAATACCAGCTGTACCAGCAATTGGTATAAACAAAGGAGCTGGTAATTGATTACTAGCATTCCATGTTCCAGCTAATTGTACATACCAAAATTCATCATCTTCAGTTACAGAAGCAATAGATGCAGGAACATTACTATTATCTAAAACATTATCAAAACGAAGACTTCCTGCTACACGAACACCTGCCCAATGAACTCCTAATTCTTTATTCTGTGTTGGGAATCCTCTAAATACACCAGGTATAGCTGGTGCATTGCCAGAGGCTCCTGGAACGCCCGTAGGAAGAGGTATTTTATAAGTAAAGGGATAATCAAAGGAATTATGATATAAAGACGCTGTAGCTAATTCAAAACCTCTTCTCCATCTTGCCCAACATGATTCTCTATTAATTGTATATAAGGATTCAGGACTGCTTCCTCCAAATTCATTTTTAATAGGTTTAAATTTATAATTATTATTTTTTGACTTCTGATCAAAAGCTGAAAAAGATCCAAATGAATTCATTTACCATTTAACCTTATGTGACCAATATCTAGCTGACATTCTGTCAGGACTAGAATCTTGAGCATTATGTCTTGCATAATAAGATTTCTTTCTAGCTTTGTCTTTTGCAGTTTTTGGATTTTTACCTGCACCTTTTACACCTTGTTGACCAAATCTAATTATTTTTTCTTTACCATCTGAACATGCTTTAACTACATGTGATTTTGTTTTGTGACCAGAAGTTCTCTTTGGCTTATTGCAAGCCATTTTATCTTTATGGAGTTTGGCGGCTCTTACCGCTTTTTTAGCTTTAGAAGAATCCACCTTGAGCACTCACGTTTGCACCTGCTGCATAACCAGCATTGTTGTTACCTTCTGCGTAAACACCGACATAAATACGATCTCCACGCTCTAAATAAACACCTCTATTTCTTATAGGTAATCCAGCTCTAGTATCTCCTGTTGAAGATGCATAAGCAGAATGCACTCCTGGAGTAGCTAAATGAGGCATAACATCTGAACAATCACATACTTTAGTTTCAGCTGGTACTGTTTTAGCAAATAAAATATTGTAATCACCAGAAGCAGGAATAGGTGTTGTTGTTCCACGAGTTTGATAGAAAACAAAAGTTACTTCGGGTTGTTTTCCATAAGTAAGACCTAAATCTGTGTAACCAGTTGTTGTAGCTGTGTTAGTAAAATCAAAAGCACTAATTAAACCAGTTACAGGAGTTGATCCAATAAATTTATAATATTTATTACCTGCATTTTTAACAGCTGTAACTGCTGATTGCTGAGAATCTTTAGCATAAATTATTTGTCCACTTATAAAGCTTGATGCAGTTCCTGATGTTGTTGAATCTAAAACGTAATCATTTCCACGATAAAAATCATTTCTAGTAATTTGTATTGCATCAACAACCCCTCCATTATTATTATCTTCACTTAAAGAAGCATCCATATCAACAAGAATTGATGGAGCTTGACCACCTTGAACAAATAAAGTATTTGTAGATTCTTGACCAACAGTTTGAGTTGTTATTCTTACCGAATCAAACAGAGGTCTATCAACTAAAAGAGGTTGTTTATTAGTAGAAGTTGATGACACTTTTATTCACATTAATTTTCTTTAATTATACTGCTAATTATTTATTTATCTTTTTTTAAATTTTTTTTCTGCGTCTCTACCTTCTTTAAGAATATGTTTTTCTTCGCCTATTTCATTTTTTGTTAATTGATCTTTTAATATATTTCCCCATTGTCCTTGTCCAGCTAATTGTATTAAAGGCATTATGCAACTCCAAATTTTTGTTGTACTTCTATAAAACCAGGAGAATATTTACTTAATATGTCACTAAATAAAAAACTTGGATCTTTTTGTAATCGCATAAAATCTTCAAAATTGAATTTACGATTTTGTGCTCCTTTAAATAAGTTTGAATAACCTTTATTCATTGCCCAATTCATTTTTTATCTCCATGATTCTGATAAAACTATACGAGAACCTACAGCTGTATCCGCAGGTCCTGGTAATGCTTCGATAAATTCTGCTCCAGATCTATCGTATCTATATCTTGCTTGTTCAGGATCTTTAAAATTAGGTACATACAAGATACCAGCAAGCCTATTTGTTTCATAAAGATAAATATCATCCCATACTTTTAATGCTTCCTGTGCATTACTTGATTTAATTGTTCTATCAACGTCACCAGCAATACTTTCCAATCTTGTTGATGGAGAAGTTGCTACTTCAGTTTTCTTTTCAGCGGTATCACAACGTCCAATTTGAACAGTTATTTTGTCATAAAAATAAGAATCTGGAATCGTATTCATTCCTTCTTCCAATCTGGCATAATCACCAGCTGGAACAGAAACAGTAAAATAACCCAGGTGATACCTGACCCTACTTTTATCAAAGTCAGATAATTGCACAATAAAAATGCTTATTATTTAAATTATACTCGGATTAAATCAGCAGCAAAAACAGAATCCCAATCTACTCTTTTAATTCCTTTTAATTGTTCTAAATTTGCAAACTTTTCACCTGAAAGTGACATCTGAAGATCTTTAATCTCACGAGCAGTTTTAAGACCAATTCCTTTTATATGATCAGCAATCATTTGTGCTGTAGCTCCATTTATATTTAATCTTGTTTCTGGAGGAAAATCACGAGGTTCTTCTTTAGCAGCTTTATCTTTAATTTGTAATGTTTTTACTTTTTTTGTTGCTGCTGAATCTTCTTCTATTTCATGTTTATAAACATAAAAAGTGCGACTGTCCTGGTCTTCAACCATAAAACAGTCGCCGTTGTCTAATTCACTTATTACTTTTACTCTTGCACCCGTTTTTTTATGTTTAAAAAGAGTAGTCATTAGGACCAGAATGTTACTTTCTGATCCTAGTTTAACTCAAAAATTAAGAAACAGTACGGTTATCTAAATACTGTTCAATATCTGCATAACCAGGAGCATCGTCTGCTTGTATGTAACATACTTCAACAACAATGTATCCTTTGTTTCCAGCATCTGCGTCTGCATCTGATAGATAAACACCATCAGCAACAGATGTACCTGTAGGACCATCCTTGGTAAATACTTTCCAAGTTGTGTCTGCAGCTACTTGATAATGAGATGTTGAATCATTCAATGCACCACCAGCAGCTGTACCACTTGCGTAGTAAATAGGAATAGTACTAGTTGCACCAGTTCCACCTGCAAAGAAAATAGCGTTAGCACCACCATCACCAGTTCCATCAACTGTTGAGACGATATTTGCTTGAGCACATTCTTCAGCTACAACAGTAGAGTCTGTTGGTGCTCCACCATTACTACGTCCAAAGGAAATAACGTTTCCTGTATCTGTATATACACCAGATGCAACACGTCCATCTCCCCAGCCGTCAGCTACAGAAGCAGCAGCACGATAAACATAAGAAGGAGTTCCAGCAGAACCTGCTACAACCATTCCTGTGATATCTGTACGTGTGTCATCATTCCTATAAGGAGAAGGAACAATTACATCAGCTGCATTCCACTTAGCTGCTTTTTTACCAGTGACTTCGGCATAACCACGTTGTTGGAAATACTTCCAACCAGGGACAGCCAACACAGCGGTAGGACCGCCTGATGACTTGTCATTTGTGTCGTCGTCGTTTGTGTCAATATTTTTATACCAACCGTTTAACGGTTCTGCCCAGTTTCCAGGGTAGATCTTTTTAGAAGACAAGTAAGCCATTTATTTCTCCAATGAGTATTTATTTATTAATTAATCTAAGAATTAAGAATCAGATACGAAACTAAATCCTGTTGTTACAAAGTCCTTATTAAGGGCTTCAAAACCAGCATATAATTGCCATATCAAGATGATAAATCTTGAGAAGTCATCATTATTGTTAATGAGAACTTGTGCGTTTGGTCCACCAATTCCAACACCAATTGCTTGAGGTCCAAAGAAATATCCTTGAGCAACTTCTTTAGAAGTATAAGCACCACCACCGTTAAAGGAAGCAGTAATATTCTTAGTTGGGAAGTTTGTAGACTCGAAGAATTTAACACCTTCAAACTGTACACCTGTTGGCATTACAGGCTCACCAGCAAGGAAGTAAGCTTGTCCAGCTTGTGGTCCCTGATAGAAGCTTGAGTTGTTAGGAATCATGGGGTTGCCCATGTACATTCCTTGACCAGGAGCACCTGCATAACGTGCGATTTCTCTGAAGTCAGAGTCACGACGTAAGTGCATCATGAATGTTGGGTCACATATGCAACGATATAAACCGTCTGCATAAGTAGGAACATTACGCTTACGTAAGTCCTTAACGATATTTAAAAGGTCAGTCTTAACAGAGAACTGCTGTTTTGTATTAGTAATCTCTGTAGCACTATATGAGATACGACCATTTGCATCTTTGGTTTTACCATCTGCAAAATAATATCCACCTTGGCTAGTAGAAGCAGCACCATTGGCTTCTGCTTTAGCTAGTTCATCAATGAATACTCTATCTCTCCAACGTCTGTAGTCATCAAGCAGGGTAAGTGAACCAATGCTCTGATGGAACATGTTAAGGTTCCCTGTGTCAAGAAGCAGACGCTGAGCTGTTACAAGAGTTTCTCTTGCAATCTTGAAAGTACTTGACTGTGTAGCATCACCAGGATCTGCAGGACCTGTGTACTCTTTAAGTACTACAAGAACCTTTTCCTTTGTGATGTTACGGCTATTGGCTGTACCAATAGTTTGATCAGCTACACGCTCACGGCTGTCCTTTGTACCAGGAGATCCCCAGAACTTGTAACGATCTAGTTGAACTGTTTGTCCAGGTTGGCGAGTAAAGTCGTGTACCACTACTGGTTCGACTGCCATCTCTGCAATGTATCCAGGATGCGGTCTATAAAGTTCCGCACCTAAGATTTTTGGGAAATCGTTATCAATAAACACTTGTTTTTATTCCTCCAATGTCTGAAGTTTGTAATTATCGGGTGAAAGAGTCAGACATGAGCATGCCTTATCTAACTTTAAATTCTAACAGTCAGTAATTTATTACTTAGTAAGGTTTATTTCTTGTGCTAAATACACAATTAATAGACTCTTAAATTACTAGAACCATATGCTTCGGGATCAACAATTGTGTTTTGTTGAAGCCCACCAATGCCAGCCATATTTCCTATGTTACTGACACCTCCTCCTATCATGCCGCCAAGACCACCTAAACCTACACCTTGAATAACTGTTCCTCCCCAACCAATTTTATGTTGGAGATCTATTAATTCGTTAGCGTCATCAACTATTTTTTGATATTCGCTTGGTCGTGTAGTAGTTTCTTTACCCGTTCCATCATTTCCTAAAGTAGAAAATTTCTTATGGGCTGGATTTACTACTCTTCCTTCGGTAGTTTTGTAGCCTGTTTTGTTGGCAACATCTTTAGCGATATCTTTTCTAAATTTTCGTTGCAGTCCTCTTGCATATGGAATTTGTGATCCCATTATGCCACCTAAAGCTCCTGCTCCCAGAGCTTCTAGAGCAACTCGTCCACCGCCTTCTCTACTTGCTTCTCCAGAAAATACATTTCCTAAAGTTGCAGCTCCAGCAGTAGCTGCTCCTACCCCTAAGCCTGAAGCTATAGGGTTAAGAGTAGCTTGATTTAACCATCTTCCTGCTAGTTGCATAGCGTATTACTCCATTACAAAGAGTTTATTTTGTACTGTGTTAGGAGCTGCTTGGTTTAGAACTTTCCATGCATTCTGTGGATCTCTTGCCATTTGCTCGTTAAAGTTGCCCCAGAAGTTTTCTGGTTGCTGTGGTGCAGCGGCAGCTGGTGGAGCTGGGAAGTTTTGTCCCACTTGAGCCATAGCATTAGTATTAGCTGTTGGATATCCTTTACTTCCTAGATCTTCTGCACTTTCATAAACAGGATGAGGTCCTTGTGGTCCGAAGAATTTTAAAGTGTAATCACTTAAAACATCTGGATTGGTAAGAATCTCGTTATATGCATTATTTTCTTGATGTTCTTGAACAGCAAATTTTGCATATCCTTGTATAGTATCTGATGCTTGATATCCCCATTCAACGGCACTATCGAGCATTCCTTCTAGATTTACCGCGTACTGGTTTAGTATCGCTGGAGCCTCTATCCCGAACGCTTGAATCACTTCCCTTGACTCGTTGCTTAGATCGTAATAATCCGCTATCGCTCCGTCCACTTCCGCGTTCATTACCTGAGCTTCTGGCCCTGATATTGTCGAAGAGGGTTGGGAATAACTGGGCGATGAGATCTGGTTGGCTTGCCAAGTCTGCGGAGCCGATTGAGGCATAGCCTGGGGACTGGGTTGTCCGTAATTCGCCTGGGTATATTGTGGACTCTGAATCTGCGATTGTTGATCCTGGAACGGGGATTGAACTGGCTGACTCAGGACTCCTACTACCTTGTTGAACGCCGACTCCCATGGATTGCCCGCCGAGGAATTCGGCTGGGATTGGGGGGCGTACTGAGTAGGGGCGGATTGGTAATTGGGGGCTGCCGCTGGTACCGCTTGGGGGTAACTCGTACCCACCTGATACGGTGTTGGGGCTGCTTGGACCTGTGCTTGTGGAGCTGCTGGAGCTGCCGCCACGTAGCTGTTGGGTGCGACGGCTGCTGGTGCTTGGCTCGTCGGTGGGGTCGATTGGACGGTAGCGTCCTGCATAACTCATCTCCTTTTGAAGGGCTTCTAATGTTCGATACAGATATGGGGTTAAATCCAGTCTTGGATCTGCTGCCATGGGTAGATCAGGTGATTGCGGGTGAGGGGTCTGCATCATGCCTCCCACTAACTTTGAAAATTGAGAGTATGCACTCTGCAATTCATTCACCATTCTGAACGGGAACCCCGAAAGCATTGCTGCTCTTTCCTCATCCGTCTTAGACGGAAAGAGATATTTCAGTGCTTCTATGCTATCTACCCCTAATTCTTGAAGGTTTCTTACAACAATTGAATTGTTCAGGGTATCTTGAGTGGAGTCTTCATATACTGGTCCCATCCATCTCCATTGCATTGTAACATCACCATCAGGTATCAAACCTTTTACACCTGGAGGGATTTGCTCAGTTCTTAAACAAGCCACCATTAATTGTTTAATTTGTTCTTCATAAAACTCCATAGCTTGTAAATATGCTTGTCTATCTTCTTCACTAGCACCATCAGGCAAATCAAGAGGTTTTTGTATTTTTGCTGCAAAAGCTAATGAGTCTTTAAAAAGTTTTTCTTCTTGATAAATAATTAATTCTAAACAACGAGATAATCCATAATCATAAATTGATCTTGCTTTCTTTTTAGAAGTTGCTGCAACACGTCCAAATAATGATTTATATTCTGTAGCTGTTACACCTGCTGATATAGATAATTCATCTACTCCACCTAATGCAGTTCTTATTTCTTCTCTATATTGACGAGAAAATGAATTTTGATCTCCAGTAATTGCATCAGGCACAATATAACCAACACGATCATTTGGTTCTAAATTTGCAATAACTCTTGGAACTCTTATTTGTCCATCAACTCCACGGGAAACAGGATCTGATTTATATCGAGAACTACTCATTGCTCCAACTCCTACAAAACCTGAGTTAGCAGCAATAGAAGGACGTTGTATATTTGCATCTCCACCTGATTCAACTAAATCAGTTTTTGGTCTTGAAGATAATAATGTTGGATTACCAAAGAAAGTTACGTTCTTTCTCATGGTTTGCATGATCTCATCATGAGTACAGATGTGATTTGCTAAAGCATCAAATTCTCCAGAACCTTCATGTGCAAAGCCTTTTGGATTATTAAATATTTCTACACAAGGTATAAAACCTAAACTATTAACGGTCTCTTTAGTCTTACCTGGCATTGCAGGATAAGGAGCATCAAAAGTTATTTTATGATCTGAATGTGTTTCAGTAATAACCTTTCTTTTAATAGATAAACGAATATATTTTTTTCTATTATGTTTATCTTGTGGATCTTGTCCTGTTAAATTTGAATCTTCTATAGCTTGTCCAGTACCTGTTTTTTTTCTAACTTTATAATCATAGATAACAACAACTTCTTCTAAATCCCCGTCCACACTGTAGTAACTTCTGTATTCATGATTACGGAAATAATAAAGACGATAATTATTATTTGTAGGACGAATATAAAATAACCCTTGTCCATCACATAAGAAATAATCCCAAATTGAGTCTAAACGAGATTCAAGTTGATTATATTTAATAACTCGATCTATATAATCTTTTCTTTGATTACCAAAGTTATCTTGAGCAGGAAAAAACTCAACTCCTTGACGAATGCCAAAAAGTTTCATTTGTGCTAAATGTGACGCTACGATTCCTGTATCAATTGAAGCTCCTCCATCCTTTTCAAGATAAGAATCAATTATTTCTTTAAGACGTGCTTTAGCGTCAGTAGCCATTAGTCTTTTTCTTGTTTCCTTTTATTAAGTTTAGCAGCTTTGCTTTGTTTCTTAAGAGATAACCATTTCTTAAAATAAAATCTATCTTCAGCAGTAAATAATTTTACTTGTTTAATAGCTTCTTTAACTAATTTTTTTAATTTCATTAAACAAAGCCAGGAAGCTGTGGTCCTCTTAATAAATCTCTTTCTCTATAATTATTCATCCATCCATCAACCATAGGAGAGTCGATATGTGGAGCTTTATTAATTACATTAGGAGGTGGACTATGTTGTATATAACGTGGAGCACCTGCAACTTGTGGTCCTTGATAAAAACTTGCATTTCCTAAAGCACCACCAGCTGCACCACTTGGACCTTGATTTCCGATTGCACCTGGTAAAGGAATAATATTTACTGGTTGTTGTGTGTAAGACATACCTTGAGGCGATGTCGTACCTAAATTTCCAATTGCACCTGCTATATTTTGTTCTCCTCTATAACGATTACTTAGCATTTTTTTATCCTATATATAAATATATTTTACTCTTCTTGTACTTTGTATGCATTGGGATCATTTAATTTAGTTAAGACAATACCAATACCTTTAATATCCCATTCCAAATGATCTCCTCTTTTCCATTGCAGTTCATCTGTTATTTCTGGAGGAAAGCTAATACATAAGTCACCAAATAAATTATCTTCTAATTCCAATATGTATGTCATTTCTCTATAAGCTTTTCTACTAGCTTATCAAGTTTATTATGTATTGCTCGAAAATGATCATTCATATCTCTCATTTCACGAACAAAGTCTGCTTTTAAAACATATTCCAATGGCATTCTATTCACGTGTTCCTCCAATGCATTAATACGCATTTTTTGATTTTCTACATTTTGAATAGAATCTTTTAGACGTTCTTTATGACGTTCTAACACTTTACTAGCAATCCAACCTCCTCCTGTTATAGAAGAGATAACAGCTGTTAATGCAAGTGTAAGAAAATCTGGTCCCACGTTTCTACCCTTTTTCTTTATTCTAAATCAAAAGTCTAATTGAAGATGACCTTTCTTCATTAATCCAGTTACTAACCAAACTAAAGCATCGACACAATCATCATGTCCACTAACACCAAAGTTAGTTAATTCTTCAAACATATTTGTAAAATTTCTATAGCGATTAAATATAATTTTTCTATCTTCAAACATACCCATAATGCCACGGAATCTAGCTAACTTATCTCCTCTAAAACCTTTAACTGGATGCCAAATTAGATTATATAAACTTTCATTCTGTAAACAAATACGTTTAAAATCTGCTTCTAATGATGCTTGATATTGAACAGCTTCAGACCATATATCACATGTTGAATGTGTTGGATAATAAAGACCACCTTGATCAACTTGAATAATTGACCAATCATTTAACAACTCTTTCATAGCATCTAACTTTTCTAAATTACCCATAACCCGTATTCTTCTGTAATCAATGATATGTATTCGATCTTCGATCCTCCCCCCTAGTACCATCACCGTGTAGTCATTCTTTTCTCTTATTCCTGCTGAGAGGTCTACCCCTACTCCTAACGTATCAAATTCGGTTGATATTTCTGCTTTAACGATTAATTCAGGTGCAAGCGATAATTCATTCTGTCTTACCACTTTATTCATATATTGAAACGAGAAGGCAATCGGAGATTGCCGTTTTTTTTCTTTTAAGTATTCAAGGGACCACATTTCAGGCCAATATGATTCTTCATCACCTGTTTTGGGATCATTTTGGATAGCGGAGAGAACAATTTGAGTCCAATTATTTTGTTCGTTAAAGGTAGTGGAATGTATATCATCATGTCTAAATCGAGTACCAAGACAGATAGCTCTACCACCTTCAAACATAGTGGGAGCAATAACTGCATTCCAGTTTTCCTGCATTGTTTTACGAATATCAGGATTAGCAATATCAGCAGCTGATTTTATAGCGTCATCAATCATCACAAGATGAGAACGCTTAGAAGTAACAGAACCTTTTAATCCAGCGGCACAGAGAGTAAATTGTTCTTCACCAGTAGTGTCTATACCTGCAAACTTATGGTCAATAGACCAGTATTCGTTACTAGTTACATTTTTAAGTAAACGTACTTTAGGAAAAACTTCTTGATATCGTTTACTTTCAATAATACGTTTAATTGTTGCGGATTTAGATCTAGCAATATCAACGGTATAAGAGAGATAAAGAACTTGTAAAGGAAGACCAGCCTGTGTATGAACACCAATAGCCCATGCAGTTAATAAACCAAGAACAGTTGATTTAGCAGAGCCACGGGGAGCTAATAAATCTACATTTGGTCCTGCAATTTTTATTAAACAGCTACTATCTTCATTAGTAACAAAATTACGATTCCATTCTTTGTGATGATAAGCAGGAGGTTTATCAGCTACATATTCACAAAAGAATCCAAAGTCTTCTCTTGCTTT
>VMHT01183036.1_pt1 | contig 13043 bp, 16 predicted proteins | sample 4693611 | NCBI WGS metagenome assembly VMHT01 (sample SAMN12280063, study PRJNA550983) | marine metagenome | isolation source: seawater sampled from same location over 5 years 0.02-0.2 micron viral filtrate | place: USA: collected off the coast of southern California halfway between the port... ... | reverse complement strand
TTGACCCTAAGTTAACCAAATAATATCTCTAGGTAAATTCATTTTGTAACAATAATAAAAACAATCAAAATTACATTTATTTTGCATTTCATTACCATTTTTGATAAATTGTATTCTTTTTCTTGGTATTATGATTTGTAATTCATCTTTGAATAATTCTCTTATTGATTTTGTATTTATTGCTGGTTGAGGTAATAATATTATAAATGGTTTATCTAATTCTTTCAATCTAGTCATAGTTTTATTTTTGTTACTAAATGGCGGATTACTTATAATTATGTCTCCTAAATCACTTTCAAAAAAATCAACTTTTTTATGAATAACTTCATAACCTAATTCAGATAAATATTCTCCACTTTTACCATCACCATAAAAAGCCTCCCATATTACTTTATCTTTAGGGATAAATTCTTTGATATTCTCCCAAGCATATTTAGGAGTCATATAATCATCATGTTTTAAAAAGGTTTTTGTATGAAATCCAGCCATATATTATTACAATATATTTTATTTCTTTTGAGGACGAATATGAAAGCATACAATTGTTTTACCGCTTAATGCTGTGCATAATGTTTCATTATCATAAACAATATCAACATCAAATGAATTAATTAATAGTTCATCAGTATTATTTAATGCTAAATATGTTTTCTCGTGAGGCTCAAAATATAAACCACCGGTTTCATTACCACTATTATCAAAGCGAGGTAAATGAGCAACAATTTTAGAATTTGTCCCTTGACGAGCATTTACACTAGTTTGAGTAAAATTATTTAATCTAATGAATAATGAAATATTTGAAACTAGTTTAGGCACGGTAGAGCTTTCATTAGTAGATACTAAATTATTAGATGTAAGTGTAGGTCTAGATACTGGATCACCAACAAAACCTAATGTATATTGAGTATTACATTCATTAGTTGAAGTTCCATAAGCAGCACTCTTAGCGGTGATAAGTAATGATTTATAACCAGTCATAGCACCCGAAGCATTCACGCCTTTCGGTGCTAGTAAACCATTTGCCCCTACACCGTGATTAGTTGTTGTTCTACTAAAATTATTCCAGTCTCTCATCTCAAGTTTTTTACAAAAGATAGTTTGGTTATATTCTTGAGACCATCCCCACCAGTCATAATTAAAATATTTTGTAGAATCAAATGAAGGGTAATTAGTATAATGATCAATACTTTCTAATTCTATTACTTGATTCACGTGCGGATTACCACCACGACGACCCACAGAGCATACTGGATATAAAGCCCATTTAGCAGCATTGTTAGGATTTAGACACTGATTTTTTACAGCACCCGCAGCCCTTAAAGTTGTATAATCACATAATACAACACTACCACCATCACCCGCAATAAGTTCTATTTTAAATTCTTCATTTGTTAAGGTAAATTTAACCTTTTTATAATCATCAGCATTATTTGCTATATTATAAACTGCACCGAAATTAGCGTTATGACCACCATAATAAACTACTTCATTCATGTAAATTCCGTCTCCAGTTCCCGCCGCTGTTCTTGCTCCCGATTGATAAACCCTTAATTCAGTTCCAAATCTCATGACACATATATCAGCGTAAGTATATTGACCTCTAACATAAATAGGCGTTTTTAGAGTTGTAGAAGTTGGTGTAGTATCAAAGTAATTAGGTAAGAATGCTGTATCACCCGCATCACCAAAAGCCGCTTCTCTATTGATTCTAGATAATCCAACCATCCAGTTAGGATTTGTACCAGTTTGAGCATCACTAAAATTAAAAGTACAAGTTCCAGCATTTTGACTTATAGGATATTCTCTATTTTGGACATAAAAACCTCTTACATCACTACTAGTTACTTTACCCGCTGCTTGTGTAAAATTATATGATTGATTTTTAGATATATCTGTGAAAGTTATAGCAGCAGCATTTCTTGTAGTTTTACCAGCTTGAGATGTAGTAACAAATTTAAAACCCTTGAATGAAGTACTAGTAGAATCATATAATGGATCAACAGCGATACCCGTTGTATCACTACCAGTAATCAATGAAGGATGAAATGCTGCCTCATCTAATCCATTTTTAATTTCATTCGCCATATCATCAATATTTACTTCATTTTTTTTATCACCAGCTCTAAAAGCTTCACCAGCACCAATAACAGCTCTAAAGGGTTGAGTGGTAGAATTCTCAATATCTTCATTTTGTAATTCTTCTATCGGTGTTCCAAAATAATGACAAAATCCACTATTAGTTCTATCAAGAATAAATAAACCATTTTTATTAATTTTTGCACTTTGTAAAGCTATTTCACTCATAGGAGGGATTCTCATGGTATTGAGTAATCTATTCTGATAGGAGAAAGGCTTGAATACATTAGAGAAAGAGGGGTCATCTTCAGTAGCAATATTAGACGTTACAACTAAACTCATTTTATAAATATTATATATATTATTTTTGTAAAATAAATAAATCAAAAAAAATATCATAAATTATATAATGCCTAAACGAAGTAAACCTAAAAAGAAATCAACAAATGTGAAACCAGTTACCGATCATAATAAGATTCAAATTGATATTAAAAAAAATATTGACAATGAAAAAAAAATAAAACCCGAAAAGGTTTTTGAAGGTTATCAATCAACTAAAAAAACAAAAAAGAAAAAATCAAAGTATTAAATTTAATTTTCTAGAAAAATAAAAAGGGTCAATTTTAGACCTTAAGACAAATATATTGATATACTCTCTAATTACTATGAGGGTTTATTTTATGTTAAGGGTCTAAAATTGACCTTGACCCATTTAGGGTCAAAAGGGTTTAAAGATAATTTATTATCTATATGTAAGTATATATAAAACAAAATGATGATTCCTAAATCCGTAAAATTTCAATCTAATCTTACTGAATGTGAAATCAAAGCTTACTATAGTCTAAAACCTCTTGATGAGGATTATAATGACCACGATAAAAGATTTTCTAAAATTCTTAATGATTATCTTGAAACTAAAAAATTTAAAACAGCTAATGCACGTAATTGTTATAAGAAACAACTAAAGAAAATGGTTAAGGATGGTAAGAAAGATACCCCAAAATTTAAAGAGTTTAATATGTGGAGATTAAAAGAAATTGAAAAACATATTTCACGACAAAAAGATTATATATTACAGCGTGAAGATAAAGCTATGCCTCCAAGTCCAAAAATAAATGAATTAGTTAATGAAAATAACAATCTAAAATTAGAGATTCAGAAACTTAAGAAACAATTACAAGAAAAAGATGAGCAAATTGATTATTTAATGGTAGAAAATACTAAAATGAAACATATGCCCCAAGAAGTAGAAGAAAAACCTAAAGCTATTGAAATTCATGAAATCAAAGAATGTCTTATTATTGAAACTAGTGAAGAAGAAGAAGAAGAAGAATATGAAGGAGATAGTGAAGATGAAGAAGAAATTTATGTAGATGTTATTGAAGTGGTTGAAGATTTAGTTGATAATGTAATCAGTTTAAGAGAAGCATTAGATGATAGTGATGAAGAAGAAGAAAGCGAAGAAGAAAGAGAAGAAGAAATTGAAATTTTTGAAAAAGAAGATGAAGTAAGACCGATAGAAGGAGTAGAAAGACAAGCAACCAAAGAAGAAGCTATTGAATTATTCCAAAAAGATTGTATTAAGATGATTGATCAATATCACGAAGAATTTATGAAACTCAAACAAGGTAAAAATCATAGAGAAATTTGTAAATTAACAAATTTTATTTTAGATAAATATGATGAAGAAGTAATACAAACAAAAGTAGAAAAATTAGATGATATGTATTATTTATCACACGAAGAATATACACAAGTACAAGAAAAGCCATATGAAAAAATGAAGGATAAGATACTATATTTTAGCGATTAAATTTAAGTTTGTCCCACGCCTCTTTTACTTTTATAAATATAGATGAATCGCCCCCTTTGTCGGGGTGATGTGTTAAGATTAGTTTTTTATATTGTTTTTTGAAGTCCTCTTCACTAGAGGATTTTTTTATTTTAAAGATAGGGTGAATTTCATGAGGATTCATATTTAAACTATCTTCTTCTTTTTGTTCAAAGAATTCACCTTGCATAAATCGTTTTTTAAAATCTTCTTCAAACTCTTGTCTTCGTTGAGTATAACTTTTCTCTTTATAATATTGATCGTAATATTCTCTATCTTTATCTTGTTGAGATTTATAATGTTCGGGTAATTTATTTTTGTCGGGTCTTTCCCTTGTAACTGGTTCATCACTTGAAGCCCACCACATAGGATAAGGATTCGCACCACCTTTTCCCATGAATAATAATATATCTATATTTTAATTGAGATTAAATATTAAAAAATCAAACTAATCTTAAATTATACCCTTTAATTGACCCTAAATAGGTCAATAATCTAATATTATACCCTTTCCGACGCTTAATATCACTTAAAAAAGACATAAATTTTAAAATATATACTATTTTTAAGTATAAAATAGCATAATAATAGATTAAAACCGACGCTTAAATGACATAATAATAGATTATATGCCGATATTAGCCTTATACTTTAAGATTCTAATGTATTTATGACATAATGCGTCAGATAGTTTTTTAAAAGTTCTCGTTTTATATCTATCTTGATGTATATAAACCATGTAAGTTATTTTTTTTCTAGGTGGGATATTAATGAATCTATGACCCGACTTAGGTAAAGGTACTAGCGAGTATTCGGGTTTAATATTTAATCTCTTTAATTGTTTTGTCATTAAGAGGTTATAATAAAATTATCTATAAATAAATAAAGAAAAAAAAACGAATTAAACTTGTAATTGATTACCTTCACTATCCCAGCCTTCATACTTATTTCTCGCGAATAACTCTATCCTTTTTATATCTCCACATAGTTCAACAATCTTATCTCTTACTATATCGGGTTTTTTACTATGTTCTTCTAATGGTGATTCAATTACCGAATGTACTGAATGACTAACAGATTTAGGATTTCCTTTAGTTGCTAATAAACAATATTCGGGATTGCTTCTTGTCCAAGATCCCATACCCCAAAAATTAGTATTAGTAGATTTTTTATTTTTCTTTATCCAAGTAAAAGCAATTGTTTTATATTCAAAACCCCATGATTTAATTGTATATAATGCTTCGGGTAATAATGGTGCAGTCGCCCATAAAAATAATACACAATCTTTATCAGTTTCGGGTAATTTAAAATCATATATATCAATCATTCTCATAGCATTATATGGTTGCCCGTCTTTATTTCTACTTGGTATTTTATTACTGGTTGCTGTATAATTCCAAGCTGGATCGGCATAAATGATTTTATAACTCATCTTATATATCCTTTTATTTTTTTTTTCCTTAATTTATCCGCTAAATCTTTATCAGCTGTTTTATATGTTTTACCTTTCATAACAAAAGCGTAAACTCTAGCCATCGCCCACTGCTCTTTAGATTTAACATTAGGTCTTACACTTTGTGGATTTGTTTTATAAGCACCAACTCCACGATCATAAACATCATCTAAAATTTTCATAGGTATTTTAGTTAACCTTGATATATCATCTTTACCATTTGCTTGATTCTTCGGTTGTTTATATTTCATATTAAATTTTTGTTTATTCGTTACCACCATTTATATTAATCCAATAGATTATTTAATGGCTTAATATATTTTAAATTTACATCAATACAATCATCTATTTCTCTTTTACCTCTATCCCATCTCCCTCTTTTGCATATATTAAATTCGCTACTTCCATGCTCCCAGCCATAAATACCATCATAACATTTCCATAAATAAAAGATTCTTAAATTAGGATTTTCTTTTAGTAATCTCTTACCTTCATTATATTTATTCTCTCCAAAAAATAAAGTACTAAATTTATTATGATTTATCTTTCTTGTTTTCATCTCAAGAAAGTAATTATCATTATATTTATCAAACTCATAAAAATCACCCATCTGAGGATTATCCTTTGATTTATTTAATTTACCAAATACACCTTCTAAAGTTTCATGTGCTTCTTCTTCACTCAATAAACCAAATCTCAAATCTTGATTCAACTTTTTATAATCCATTATTATACCTTAAATTAGAAAATAATTTTATGAAAAAAAACGCATCAATCAATTCTATTAACTGCGACTTCATATATTTCGGGGTCTTTCTCAATACCTATAAAATTTCTATTCATATTTTTACAAGCGACGCCAGTAGAGCCACAACCCATAGTCGGATCTAAAACAACATCGCCTTCTTTAGAATAATATTTTAATAACCATTCAATTAAAGCAACTGGTTTTTCAGTACTGTGTTTACCACGAGTAGATTTAATTTCAACCATACTTGTTGGTAAAGCTGGTTCGTATCGTGGCTCACCTCTTCTTTTTGGTTCAAATACTTGCATATTACCATAAATCATTTTTCTTTTTGGTTTATTACAAGTTTCATATGTTTCTTCTTTAGCATCGCTCACATTCGGTTTAACAACTGATACGGGTAATGGTGGTTCATATCCTTTCTCTCCATTATTATAATATTTAAACTTTCCATAACATTCATTACCTTTATCACCTTCACTTTTTTTACCTTCTTTGATAAACTTATGTTTATGACTAGATAAATCATAAAAAGGTAATTTTTCATAAAATACATATATCATTTCATGTTGACGCATCGGCATTTTCTTTGCTGATAAAAAACCAGCTTTTTGAGATTTGACCCACACAAGGTCATATCTAAAAGGACATTTCTTAGGAGCTGAATTAATTAATGAAACACCGAATTTAGTTGTTGTTGTCATAAAGATAGGAGTATTTATTTTTTTGATTCTCATTATTTCAATCCAAAATTTATCTAAATCAATTGGACAATCCCACTTACAATTTGTTTGACCATAAGGTAAATCACAAAAGATAAAATCAACTGAATCAGTATCAATACCTTTCATATTATCTAAACAATCTCCTTGTAATAATAAACTCATTTATAATACATAATATTTTTATTTTTGTTATTTAAACTATGGGTCAAAATCTTTTTAAAAGATTTTCATATTGACCCTAAAAGGGTCAATGTCAATTTTAGACCTTACTACAATTATAAGCCTTATATAGAATGAATCTCTCTTGACTTATTTTAGGTCAAGGGTCTAAAATTGACCCTTAATCAAAATCAATAATAATAGGATTATCTTTACTAACTCTTTTAATTGTTAATTTATACATTATTTGTTGTTTAATAAATTTATTGTTTTGTAATTCTTCTTCAACTTCAGATGATATAACTGGATTAATATGATTCTTACAATAATGAGAATTATTATACATTCTACAAGCTCGTCTTACACTAGGTAAATCTCCCCACATATAAATACTCATAATATCATTATAAGGATCTTCACAATTCATATATGTTGCACCATCAAATATATAATCATTTTTAGCCCATTTAATTATCTTTTTTGCCTTAAACATTATATCGCTTTTTTGTGTTGTATTTGGTCTTTGTTTAGGTGATGAATTTTTCAAATAATCTTTTAATGAAGTTTCATTTTGTATTTTATCATCATATTGAAAATCCTTAATATATGATTCAATATTTTTAATGATATTACCTTTACTTAATTTATCATCAATAATTACACCATGTTTTTTAAACAATATAATTATATCTTTTTTTGAGTGAGATTTATCAATTAACATTTTATAATTTAAATGAGATAATTTTTTTATTGTATATACTTATAAAGATGCCTTATAAATCCGGTAAAATGAAGGGTGAATTAACAACTGCTGAAATAAGAAAATTAATAAGAGGTCATAATATTTTAACTAGTATTAAAATACCAAAGGGTGCTACAAGAGATGAAATTATCAAAATGGTAGACAAAAAAGGATATATGATAAATCATGAAAAAAAATCTCTAGATCCAAAAGGTGGAATTAGAAAGGGACGACCAAGAGTGAAATTAGAAAAAGCAAAAGAATTAACTAAACCAAAACCTAAGACTGAATTACAAAAACAAAAATTAACTGAATCAAAAGCTGAGAAAGAAGAGAAGAAAAAGAAGGAAGAGAGAGCTATACGTAAAAAAGCAGTGCAAGAAGAAAAAGCAAGAACTAAACCAAAGCCTAAGGCTAAGACTACAACTATTGAAACTCAAACCGAAAAACCTAAGCCAAAACCTAAACCTAAAAGAAAATCACCGAATGAAATTTTAAAAGAAAATGGATATACAACTTTAACAGAATACAAAGCAGAAATCAAAAGATTAAGAGGAGATAAACTTCTTAGTGAATTACCTTTGAAACAAAGGAAAGAAATAGTAAAATATGTTGAAAAAATAGCAAAAGAATTAGGTGTAGATGCTAATATAAATCCATCTCCGAAAGACTTTTTTGATCGTCAAGTAGGAAATCTTGAGAGACAATTTTTATTTTTAGCTGAAAAATTAAGAGAGGGAAAAAACTAAGTGGAAAAGGTGAAGCCACAAAGAAACCAAAAGAGGAAAAACAAATGATAGATAAAACAAAATTAAAAATTTATGAAAATCCGGAAGAAGATGATTTTTTTGATGTTTTTTATAAACATAATAATGTAAAAATAATGGGTGAAATATCAACAAAGAAACCACAATATTTTCATTTAATATCATTTACTTCACAAGAAAATAAAAACAAAGAAAGAGCAAAGAAAGGTTTAGCGAATTATTATTTATGTGGAGTTTTAAAAGAATTAATCAAAATGAAAAAATACGGGTTAAAACTTACAAGTGATTTTAGATTAGAAGCCGGAGATTTAGGTGGCGACATAAAACACGATCAAGGGAAATTAGAAAATTACTATAAATCATTAGGTTTTAAGAAGGGGAAACAAGTTGATGACCCCGAAACGGGACAACCTTTTAAACAATCTATATCTTCATTTCTAAAAAATTGTGAAAAATTTAAAGAAAATCCATTAGAATCAAAATAAATAAAAAATAAATTATTCTTTTGCTTCTTTAACATATGTATCTAAGGCTACTGCCTTACTATGACCCATTACCTTATTATCTTTCTCTAACTCCTTTTTCATGTCTCCATATTTACTAGACAAATAAATCTTTCTTAATAATGTTGTACTAATTGATTTATTCATATACTTTTTTGAATACTTAAGTAATACCTTACTTAATTCAGTGCGGGTAAGAGGTTTACCCGTTGAAGTCTTAAATAAAATACCCATACCATTCATCTTAAGATAATACCTTAAAATTTTTCTTAAATCTTTGTCTTCAATAGGTAAATCTAATTCTTTGTATTTCTTCGCAGTTTTGTATTGATTCAATACAAAATAAATATTACCTTTTGAAGGAACAACTAAATAATTATTTTCTTTTTTGTCTTCTTCACTTAGTTTTTTATATGCTGCTTGATTAATAGCTGTCATACCCGCAACATCATTACGCATCGGCATACGAGAATATATATTAAATAAAACATATGCTTGTAAAAGTTGCATCTCCTTCTTTGTTATTTCATCTTTACTTTTCTTTTTTATAGGTTTTAAATCTTCAGCCATTTGATTTATCATCTTAAATATCTCTTCACTTGTTGTAAAATTTTTACTTTGTTTATCACTAATTATACCCGACTTTTGCTCATCGCTATATTTATCATTTAATTCATCCCTTAAATCTCCATAAGTAATTAATAATTCATCATATTTTTCATCATGATTCAAAGCCATTAAAAATACAACAATCGCATTTAATATATTTCTTTGGCTTAAATAATGAAGATCTTTAATCTTATCCATAACATCATCGGGCTTTGATAAAAAATCATAATTATCACTATCATATAATTTTTGAAGTTTCTTCAAGTTAACTTCATATTGTTTAATTGTATTCTCTTTGACGTTTGGTCGTGCCTTTTGAATATCCTCAGTAACATTAGATGAATCTATTTTCATATTTATAATATAAAAATAGATTATTTTTTTATGTAAAAAAACGAGATTATTTATTTTTGTATTCTTTGATTGCATTAAATAATTCATTATTTGATTCTAGTAATTTTTCAGCCCATGTTTTCAAATCTTCATATTTTTGTTTTTCTTCTTCATATAATTTTTTATATTTATCACACTCAAAATACTCTCTAATAATCGCTAAATAATATAACATTTATATATCTTAATTAAGAAAAAAATTTAAGCGAAATAACACGAAAATTGCCCATTTTCAATCTTAGCAATCTTCATCATCTCAAGGTAAACACGGAGAGTATAAGTATCAGCCGGTAAGCCAGTTGCCTTGTAAGTTAAGTCCATACCCTTGTTATTTACACGCTGACCCTTATTGGGTCTAATAGCCGTCCAGCGGAAAAGACCACCGAGACCAACCGCCCCACTATTCTGAGCGTGTCCTTCAAAAGTTTCAGCAGTAAGTGCGGGAACTCCGCTAGTTTGGTATTCGTCTCTTGTAACCATAGGCACCTTGCCTTCAGCGTGTTGGGTAGTGTGGAAAAGTAAAGCAGAGTTGCTACGATCAGTATTAAATTCAAAAAGGTCGTTGTATAATAAATTGAGAGATAGACTTTGAGTCGCCGGAACATCCTTCGCAGTAACACCATTAAGGAGAGAAACCGGTGTGAAATTTTCATTACGCTGAAGACCCATGATAACCTTAGATACTAGGCGACCATTACCACCGAGCTGAAAAGTTAAATCAGCGAATGCTGCTTGGTCTCCAGTGCGTTTAGCAAGTCGGTAATCAACATACTGGAAAGTTAAACCCGACTTATTTTTCTCTCTAAACTTCTCCATTAAATCACCTTCAAAAGTAATAGAATCATAAATAAGTTTTACTTCATCTTCAGTAATTTGGTATTCAACTGTGTTAGAACCAGCATCACTATTTGCGACACACATACGGCGAGAAAGACCAGCACCACCAAGAGAACTAATAGTTGGCTGAAATTCAATATCAATATGAACTTCTTGATCTATCATGAATAGAGGAAGCTGATTAAATTTAAGGAATGGGAAAAGGTCGCTTAAATATACTGAATAAACTGGGGCTTCACTTATAGTTTGTGCCGATGTAGAGTTATGAAGCTGGAAGGGTAGAAGCTGGAAAGTACCAGCACCACCAGCAGCAGCAACAACTGGATTACGTCCAACATCTAAACCAACCTTTTTAGCAGAGTTAGGAGGTTTATCAGTTGTATTTGCCGTGCGGTCATCATAAATAGGTTTGTGAGATATACACCTCTGAGACAAGAACTGCTCACGCTCCTTATTGTCTTCATTTGAAATAAACATAGACTGATATGCGTGGAACTGGTCATAATCATCAATTTCACAAACAGTTTGATTACCAATACGAAGAGCAGCGGACTTAATAAGATTAGAAATACCAATATTGAGAGGATAGAAAGCGGTAGTAGTTGTGAGGGGAGTTACAGCAAGTGTAACCTTAGAATTAGAATGAAGAAAACCCGCAACACGTGAAAGCGTGAATCTCACACGATTCTGCGAGAAAGTAACTGGGTCAATTACATCAGTATGAAGCATTTGTCCATATTCACTAGGGATAGCTCCAATCTTAATAAGGTCGGGGATGCGATCAGTAGAAACATCAGCTTTAGAATCCATTTTTATATTTATAAATATATAAAAATTTAAAAAAAAATTTATTAAAAATTATTTTACATAGAAAAAATTTACATAACAACCTCAACACCATTAGTAGACCATGCGACAACAACCTTAGACTTAATGAATAAATACGCCGATACTGGGTTACCATCATCTAAACCATTTGTCATTTGAATAGAAAACTGAGCTTCGGAAAAATCAACACCTTCACTATCAAGCATATCATAGAGAACACCAACACCATAAGCAGCACCAGTATCGGGAATGAATCTATAACCAGTTGTAGCATTTTGATTAGCAGTGAAAAGACGGTTAGAATTGAGAGGTGAAACAGTTGTGCGGGTATGCATTTTCTCGGGGATAATAGAAGATAAGAAACCCTTAATAACTTGAGGATCAGCAAGGGGGGTATCATTAGAAGCACTATGAACCGACTTAACCTCAAAAGCAGAGGGGAAACGCTCACCATTACGGAGGAATGAAATAGTTTCTAGGTCAGCAACAGCACCACCACCAGTACCAACAGCATTAGCCGCTTTCGTAGGCATGTAAGTGAGGAAACCATCTTGAGCTAAATTATTTACAAAATTCGCGGGAACAAAATTTACAAATGAACCTAGAACTTTACTTAATCCAAGATTAAAGTTGATAATACTATTTGTTGATTCAAGAGTAGAGAAATACGACGTAATTGAATTGAATGCGAGAACACCACTATCGGGAGAAGAAACACCATATTCAACTTCACAAGCAACCTCTAAACCACTTAACTCATAGAAAGCATTAGAAACATTAGCAGTAGTAGCATCACTAGAATAAAATACTTGACTATCGGGAGCTAAATGAATTTCTATCTCTAAAGGCACTTTTGATAATGGTAGTTTATCAGCACCAAGAGTTAAACCCGAAGGTAATGGAATACAAAAGGGAGAAGCACGAGTATTACGAATAACACTATCACGATACGCTTGATAATTAGGATAGATTAAAGCAGTTTCACCTAAATGACCCGCAACATCTTGCATACCAGCCATAACCGGCATATATGAAGCCATGAATCTCCCATAATGTCTAATATGCTCAATTACTTGTTTTGTTTCTGCGTGTCTAAAAACAAGCTGATCAATTACTGAATAAATCCCAAGCTTGTGAGAACCACGTAATTCAACAGCAGCAGCATCCGTAGGATGAAGCGTACCAGCAGCATCACGCCATATATTTAAATCACCACTAAGGCGAAGAGACGATAAATCAAGCATAGCATCTTGACGACCTAATGTAATAGTAAGAATCGGATTACCACGAGCAAAGGAAACCTTACCGGTTGAAGGAACATTACTCGGCTGAACGGAGAGATACTTTTTAGCAACACTCATTTTATATAATA
>VMHT01109998.1_pt1 | contig 13045 bp, 12 predicted proteins | sample 4693611 | NCBI WGS metagenome assembly VMHT01 (sample SAMN12280063, study PRJNA550983) | marine metagenome | isolation source: seawater sampled from same location over 5 years 0.02-0.2 micron viral filtrate | place: USA: collected off the coast of southern California halfway between the port... ... | reverse complement strand
TGGTAGTTCTTTGACCAGATCAACAGCCTCGATAACTTCATCGAGAGTGATTTTACCATCGGCCAACACTTTTCTGAGGAAGCGACGTGCGCCCTCAAGTGCTACCAAACCTATACCTGCTATCAATAATCCTTGTTCCATGTCCATTTTTCTCATTCCTTGTATTCTATTTGCTTTACTGCGGAGGTAGGGATAAACGTGAACGGCTTGCTCTCGCCTACCCTATATATAGCGTACCCATGAGGTGTTTCTTCAATGTTCACATTGGTATAACAACGCTCAGGGGGAGTGTACACTACTTTACCTTTTCTCATTCTTTCGCCTCCGCTTGAATATACCGTTCGTTTTTTCTTGCTGATCCATAACCGCTTTCACGTATTCGTCTAACCATTTGTCCATTTTATTCACCTCAAGGGATTGGGCCGATTGCATTACCAACCTGTGCCGCTATTCTTTCGATAGCCTCTTGAATTGTATTCGGGGGCGCACCCAGCCAATGTGGACCAGATATACCCGTAGGAGTAAAAGCATCAAGTTCCGCTTGTCCACCTTGAAGATAAGCAAGGTCTTGTAGCGCAGATGCAGCGGTTAGAACACCGTTTGCATCGGCAACAAGAACGGCATTTGCAACCGTTCCTTGTTGAAAGGCTTGAGATACTTCAACTGTTCCTGCGTCATGAAATCGCATACGGGCAGTATCGGGAGAACCGTCTTGGTCGATGATGTAAAGGTCATTACCCGGATTACCCGCAGAACCACTTTCTTGTATTCTCCATCCTAATGACCCACCTGTGTAAAACAACAAGGCCGCATCGGATTGATTTGTTGCTCGGTCTATGCGAACATTTGCGTGGCCTCCGCTTGATTTAATAAGTCCAATTGCTGTTCCAGATGATTCGACATGAAGAGTAGTGGTAGGTGAGGCTTGTCCTATACCTACTCGATTGTTTGTTGCATCGACTTTGAGGGTGTTTGTATCGACAGTCAAGCCTTTACCCGATGCAATTGTTACATCGCCTGTTAAAGCAAGTGTAGCCTCGCCCTCAACTGCGGCAATAGCCTGTGCATCTGAATAAGAACCTCCACCTCCACCTGTTGATACTGAACCATCGGCCATTAGGAATTCACTTGAAGTGCCTCCTGATTTGATAAATCCTGTTGATGTAGCCGTTCCCGCTACGGTAATGTCTGTTGAGCCATTAGCAATTGTGATCGCAGTTGTTCCACCCGCAGCAGTTGTTCCTGTTCCTAATTTCAATCCATCATTGTACGCAAATACTTTACCGCCCCCATCAACAAGAATGGGTTGCTGAAAATAAAATTGGGCTCGGTCTGTTTGAATGTGAGCATAACTTCCGTTGTTTGGTCCAATGTCTATTCTTCCGTCATTGGTTTGGATGCGAAGCATATTGCTTGATGTTCCCGATTCACCGAGTCTTACCTTTGCATCAGTAGCAGGGTCGGCAGGTATAGCGTTAAGTGTGATTGTCGTTCCCTCGATCTCACCTGTCATTGTGCCACCTGCTTTTGGTAAAGCGTTGTCGGCAGTTGTTCCTTGTGCGGCGGTAGCATAGTCGGCAGGGTCAAACGCTTTGACATCGGCAAGATTTGTCACTTCGCTATCCATCAAAGCACCTGCGGCTGTGACGTTTGCTGTGTCTGTGACATCAGCCCCATCCTCTACGTTGAGATGGGACAGCATGTTGGTTTTATTGACACCGAGAGCGATTGTTCCGCTTGTTGTGATAGGAGAACCCGAATCGACTTCTATACCATCTGAACCTGTGACAGCGACAGATGTGACTGTTCCAGATCCACCACCACCACCAGATCCTAACGTGGTATCTGTGCCAGCGTCATCTGTGAATACGAGTGTACTGGGCGCAGTATTCTTAACCCAAATAATACCTGTTCCAGCGGCAGGTAATATAGGGTGATCAGCACCCTCGGTTAATTTTATTGCTTGATCAGCGTGAAGTGTGCTACTTGCGAATGTCAATCCTGCATCTGAGGTAAATGTGCCTCCGTCATTGGACAGTTGTACTCTACCTCCGGGCCCGTCACTTGGCGTGATTGGAAATGCATCTTCCATTAGGGAAACATAAACACCATCTGACATTTGTGAAAAATTCCAAGCGCCTAAAATTGATGGTCTTGAAACACTAATGACTGTACTTGTTTTGTGGTTGCCTTTGGTAGCATAGCCTTCTAACACGGCATCAGGACCGATCTTAAGAGAGTTTACAGATAGTGTTCTATCCTCGGGGATTGTTGCCTTTCTACCTGCTACCGTGGTAGTAATAACCAGATCCCTATAATTTGCCACAAATGAATTATCAGCATCTCCGTAAGTCGCTGATCCTGTGACTGGTAACTCAAAGTTGCCGTCAAGTTGAAACTCGAGAGTAGCCAGTCCCATATCAAACAAATCACAAGATAACGAAAACCCAGTTGTCCCTATAACGAATTTTTTCTTTGAGTCGTTTATTGGGGATGCAGTTGAAGCCGTGTGCTGAAAGAAAGAAGTACCGCCAATACTGAGCGAATACATTGTAACTTGATTATCGGCTGACGATTCGGAGGTAGATGCTTGTGGGGTGTAATAAGCATTAGTACCCCCAAGAGATACCTTTGGGTACGGACCATTAACAAAATTCATTGCGGTAGGTGTGTTTGCTGATGAATCAAACACATAGGTGATAAGGTCTTTGTTTGAGATTTGGGCATTGCTATCATTGAAAACATAAGTGTTAGATGCAGGATATGTACCGCTAAGTGTAATGTTTTTATTAGCAAGGGTAGTATTTTTTAAATGACAATCCAGATCAAGCCTGTTGACTGTGATGTTTACTGTAAGATCAATATATGTATCATATGTCACTGTAACAGACTGACCTGCTGTTTCATCTGTTAGTGAACCTGAGACAGTTATCACGTCGTCAGCAACACTAGCAATAGTATGGTTGCCGTTGTTGCTTGTTGATCCTGTGATAGCGATAACCATACCCGCCTTGAAACCTAAATCTCCCGGACTGTTGTTAGAGAATGTAATTGTTTTAGCAGTAGAAGCAAACGCTACTCCAGTGTCATCTTCTATTGTGATTGCGTTGTAGTTTGCTAGTGTTTGAAATCTTGTTAATGTGAGGGCTAAGTCCCACGCACACGGAGCGGTGCCTAAATTGTTGTCAAATGAAGTATCATGGCCGAATATAACTTCGTCGTTGGTAGTAGGAACTCCACTAGAACCACCCCCATCAGGCTGAGTGTTCCAGTTAGAAGCAGTGTTGGCAGTTGTCTGAGCCCCAGCAGCAACCCAATATCTATTTACCATGTTATCACGCCAGTCGAGTCTTTGATTTGCCCGTAGCAAATGCTGAACCGACTGCTTCTGAAATCAAGGCGAGTGCTTCGTCAGCCCTCTTCTGATATACCTTGATTTGCTCTTGGAACCGTCGATCATACACACTACGCTCACTTTCACTGTAATACGTCGGTACGGTATCAATTAGAATGTTAAGGCAGTCAAGACACGTTAGCATCTTGATTGCGCCTTCTTTGAGATCGGTTGTCACTGCGGCAGTAGTATCAGCGGGTAGATACCTACCGTCACGTGCAACCTTATTGACTTCGTTGGTGCGAATACTTAGCAACTCAGTGATTGTTCCCTCATTCAGACCTCTTGGTCTGTTGAGCAAATCCCTGATCTGGTCAGTTGTTATCGCCATCGGATTCACCTACGCCCCATTTGTCGTTAAAGTCTTTGGGAACGTCGAGGATAGTAACATCTTCTGGAGGAGTTGTAATCCTGCCCATAAGGAATACTAAATTGGATTCAGCAATCATGACTGCAAAGTCACTATCAGGAACCCAGTACATTGTCCCAAAGTCGAGTAGCGCGGCAGGTGTGCCTTGCCTCCGTGAAGGAGGTAGTGCTAGTCTGAATAAGAATCCGCTTGGACCTTTCCAATACTTTACCATATGCTTGAGGTCATCGACCTTAGCACCCTTCGGAGGCATGATGCCTCTATCTCTCAGTGTTTTGATTAACTGTGTCTTATTCTGACTCAGATGAATCACCATCAAGAGATGACACCAGTAATCTTGACGATACGCTTGTTAGTACCTGCGGATGCGCCATCTTGGTGTTCGTGAATAACTGTTCCCATGTAGGAGGTGAGGAGCCATGAGAATCCAACACCTTCAATACGTGTCAATTCAGTCTCTTGGAATCCAGCACCGTTGTAGGTGAAGAACTCAGCGGTTTCAGCACCCGGAATAAGCAGGAGTGCGTCGCTACCGAGTGCGCTACCAGATCCGTGGTCACGGGTGTAGTAGACATCCAAAGCCATCATTGTGTTCAATCGCTCTTGGAGGGATTGAAGGACGTTTGTGTAGAGTCGAGTGTTCAACATCTGCGCTCGGCAGGTTGCTGGTAGGATAAGAGCGAGTCTTTCGTTACCACTGACACGGGCACCGTCGAAGATTTTGTCCATCGAGTCGAGGATGTCTTGTTCTTCATCGGCTGAGCCACTACCCCAAACAGCGGTTGCTGCGGTTGTTAGACCAGCGCCACCGTGCAACTTGGTGAGGATGTGGTTGTCGATCAGGTCAGCACGTGCTTGGATGATAGCGAGTTGCTGTCGGTTCATGTTCTCGAATGTTTCGCCACGTAGGAGTGTGGAGTCGAGGAAGACACAGCGACCTTGACCCTTCTCCAACTTGACGGAGTAGTTTGCAGTTCCGATCTTTGTTGGATCGACAATTGCGTTGTCATCGAGTGGGTACTTGAAGGTACCAGATGCACCAGTGTACCATGTAAACTCGAGCCAGTTGACGGTTCGAGATCCAACGACCTTTGTTCCAACAGAAATCGTAGTAGATTGTAGTTGGATAAAGTCACGGAGGGTTTGCTCAAGAACAGCGTCGCCTTTTCCAAAGGGTCCAGTTGCCGCTGATACGTTCAAAATTTCTTCTAATGATTTGTTTGCCATTTTCTCACTTCCTGTTTTTAATTTCACTCCACGATTCCCGCACAAAGTACTGGGATGAGATCGCCTTCTGCGATGTCGATTCCATCTTCGCCCATGTAGACACCGACGAAGGTGGCGGAGTTTGAACTGTCGTCATCGACGTGGCCGTCTGCACCCGCTGTTTGCGAAACGTATAGTCGAAGACCTTGCTTTGCGGCTGAGATAGCGAGGGAACGGACGTATTGAATTCCGTCAAGGCCAACAATGCTGACCGTTCCTGTACCTGCGGCTTCAAGAGCCTGTGCCGCATCACGGCTTGATTCGTCAATTGTGACAGCGAATGGCTTGTCAGTGACCGACGCTGTGACCTTTAGGCCGCTTGCGTGGTACTGGACCAACAATCCGCTCTGGCTAAATGTGTTTTGGATGTCTTTTCCATTTACTGGTGTAATTCCTGAATACATACTCATATTTTCACTTCCTGTTTTAGTTTAGTTCCTCGTATGTCTTTGCGCTGTGAACTCCGCTGTATGCGTCGTTGTATGCTCGGACCCAAGCGTTGTATGCTCGGGCATAAAGAGATACTGGAGATTCAACCTTGCTGCCGTTGAGGAAGTTAGCGACTACTGGTTCAGCCTCAACTTCCGAAGCCTTTACTGGCTCGGATGTGGCAGGAGTAGCAGCCTCCATCTCAACAACTTTTTCTTGTACTGGGGCAGGGCGGGATGCTTCCCATGATGCGATTACCTTCTCGAGTGTTTCACTGGAGAAGTCTTCGTGGCCTGCGAGCCCAAGATCGCTTGCTTTCTTGACGAGAGCAAGACGAGATTCTTCAACTCGTGCTTCCTCAGCAGCCATAAATTCAGCGATTCGTGCTTCTTTGAGAACCAGATCAGCCTTAAGAGCCTCAATCTCGTTCACTTGTGTGTCAATAACTTCTTGTTCGTCGGACATTTTTGTCACCTTCGATTGAACAGACCTACTTTCGGTATGATACTTAAAGATTTCAGAAGCCTCAACCTTTTCGACCACTTCTATATTTGCTTCAGGATAAGCAGGTTTGTGGACAATAGCCAAGTGATCGAAGTTGAACTCATCGGCAAACCACATGGTAGGTCGATGTCCTTCTTGCTCAGCCTCGATGACTTCGGTAGGTACGCCAGTGCCACCAATAGACACTCCGTATTCTGGGCGAAGCCATAGCCCCGACTCAAGAGCCGAGAACAGTTCAGGGCGATAAACCTCAGCGACATAGCGAACGACATATCCGCTTTCACGCTTATGGTAGGATGCTTCCGTGACTTCTCCAACGACGGCTTCGTCTACACCGCCATCCATGTTTCGCTTGAATCGCCCCATTTCAGCCTTCGGGTGATTGAGTGTAACGTCAGCACCGACCATCTCGTCAGCCAAACGCTTGGCTAGTGTAGGACGTATGCCCCAAAAGTTCTTGTTGACTCCTTCTGTAAATGCAATTCCTTTAATTCGCATAACTGTTTTACCAGTGGATGCTTCGAGAACTGTGTCGATTTCTTCGATATTCAGATCAAGAGTGACTGCTACTCTAACGCACATATCGCCTTCTTTCTTGTAGCCTTCTTTACATGCACCGCCTTCACTGTGGTATGAGGCTTCTTTTTCCTCATCATGATAACCTGCCTCTTTTTTCTTGCCGACATCTTTACCGCCAGTCTTTTTCATGTATTCTTCATGAGTTTTACCCGGCATAAAAACAGTCTCGCCATTTTCTTTGTGTGAGTGAATTCCGTCAAGACCAAGTTCTTCGGCTCGACCACGTGCTTCTCCGGGATTGTCAAATACATCTCTACGGATCATCTTGGCTTCTACTGTATCTTCACAGTCGCCACAGCCACACCCGCAATCTTCATGGGCCTTGACCTTTGCTCCAGATCGCCACTGGTAACATGACCAATACCGAGCCTTCCACTTAGGGCCGGGAGAATCACAGTTGTGACGGGAGCGGAAGTTCTTTCGTCGCTGTGGGTCGTCGCGCTTAATCTCCATGTTTGGATCACCAAAGCGAACAATAACAACAGTCCCCTTTTCGTTCTTAGTATAGACTGCGAACTTTTTAGGACCGCCTGATGTTCGGAATGGTTTGTTGAGAGTTACCTTCTTGCCTTGATACTCAGCAGCACTGAGTTCAATAACTTCTGATTCTACTCCCCAATCTTCATACTCGGCATCGGCATAATAAACGAAAGGTTCGTCCAAGTGGGCGCTCGCTTGCACAGGGTCATCGACTGTTCCCAAATCGTCATCGCCTGTACCGATCATCTTGGACTCGGATGCTTTGGCCTCTTTCTTCTTACCACCTGCTCGTGGGTGGCCTTTTGGCAAGAGGTCATTGTCTTGCTTGTAGTTGGGGTTGCTTGGTCGCCCATTGCGTAGCAAATATAGGAACGCCTTTACTCGTGCAATACCCCATCCTGTTCTGTTCATCTTAGGAGCGTGACTGCGACTAAATGCGCCAGTGCCACGTCGGAAGACTGTCTTGAGCATACCCATACTGGCTTTACTTCCTTTGCCCTTTTTGTTATGCTCAGTCATTAAGTTGCGAAGTTTTGCTTCGGTGCCTTCGCTTGTTTTGATATTCTTGTTAGGTTTCTTTGCTGAACCCGGCTTGTTTTTCTTAGAGCCTTTTCTGCGTTCGCTTGGTTCAGCGGGTGTCTTTCGCACATCCTTTTTTCCGGGTCTTCCGTACTGCAAAGCCTCGACCGTTTCAATTTTCATGATTTGAGCAACGCTCGCTTCTTTGGCATCTTTGAACATAGAGTTGCATACTGCCGCACGTTGAGCAGGGTTAGCATACTTCTCTTTTGTTTTTCCATCGCTCATACAGCGATCCATGTAATCCTTTCTTGACTCACCGGGTTTTGGATCTGGCATCATTCTTCACCTTCCGTTACTTCTCCCATAATACCAAGATGAACACGTCGTTCTTCGGCATCCATAAGTTGTAAGTGCTTTTGTGCGTTTAGTGCCATGACTCGATCATGCTCGGCTCGTGCCGTAGCAATGTCTTGATTTCGCATGACCAGATCAGGATGAAGATTAATTTCACCTTGTTGCTCGGACTTCCATAGTTCAAGCATAGATGTGACAATAAGAAGGGCAGGGCCACCAATTATAGCCAATAGAGTTGCATACCCATCAATGTCGTTGATTACTTTGTCATCTCGCAGTCCCGACCATATGACAAGGCAAGCAAACGCTACCCATGCCAACACAATAGGAACTCCTATCAATAGCATCATTCTGTCGTTAAAAGATTTATTCATACGATCACCTATTCTCGTTCTCACGTGGGAGATCACCCTTAGTGGTGTTTGAAGATTTCGAGCCTCTTTGTTTCCCTAAGTCGCCACGTTCTGGTATCATCCCTAATTCTGATCTTGCTTCGTTAAGTGTAGTGATACCTGCTTCATAAGCAAGAACAACCCTACGTGTAGATTCAAAAGGACTTTCTTCGTCTATTGGGTCGAAAACCAATTTAGGCAAGTCTCCCATTTTGTGAGGGATGCCAAGCAACTCTAGGTGTTTTGAAAACAAACCCTGCATGGACTGTGACAATATCTTCTGTAACCTACGAATGGCTTGGACTGACCATTGATTAGCGTTAAAGGTAGCAGCAAAAGTAGAACCTCGCTCTTGTCCCATGCTAACTCGAGGGACGTGGAGAACTGCTGAGATGTCAGCATTTACTGAATCCATAAATCCAGAGTTGTCAGGTATAGTGTTTTTGAGATCAACAAACTGCATGTTGACATAGGAGGGTAGGATAGGTACCTGATCTGATCGTAGACCGTCAAGAAGAGAACCTACGTCATCCATAATTTTTTCAAGACGCTCTTGTGCTTCGGCGGGGTCTTGGATGTTGGCGATTGCTTCGGGACCAATAGTAATGTATTGTTTAGTCAATGAGTCTTCGAGAGCAATGCGGTTATTCATACTGTTGTATTTAGCACGGATAGCCTGTTTAAGTGCGGAGAATCGAGATGCTCCCCAAACACCGTATGTCCATCGCCCCATCCGATCCATAAACCAGTACGAACGGTAGTCAATCTTGATGTGTAGTATTTCGCTTGCAGGATATATTGCACTGTCACGCGCATTTTCCCTAAGCAAGTAAAAGTCGGGACTGTAAATAGCATTGTCCTTGTCTGCCGCAAACGGTATTCTACGGTTATCTACAATAGTTATCTGACTAATCGGCAGGGACTGTACATTTGTAACTCCAGATCCCGTGCGACCAACTAACTTGCTAATGTCGTTTCCATAAACCATGAGGTTCCTCATACCGCTAATTAGCATGTCATCAAACTCCAGTGTTTCTTCTGTGAGTTCTTTGATAGCGTTCCTGATCTGGCCGTTCTTACCGCCAATTATTCTGTATTTGTTTGCTGTCAAACTAATTGTTCTAACAGCACCATTTAATTCAGGATCGTAGTTGAGCATCTCATCATACAGATCAAAGTTGTTAGTGTTGTTATATGTTGTAGAACGAAGCCCTTCTGTATCTTTGACAATGTTGTCGATACCCGCGGCCATCATAGCGAACGGATTGTGTCCTACCCTTGTAGCAGTTTTGTATAGCGGGGTTGATTCAGACGCATCAACAGCCCGTCTTGAAAATGGATTCCACCACGCCATGTCCTTAGCACATCCGAGTTGCTACTTTAAGGTTCACTGTGTCTTTTGAAGATTTTTAAATTTTTTACAAAAATTACTACTCCGACCCACCATATTATTTCTAAAATTACAAAAAGCAAAGCATTTTGCTTTAACACTTCAAGCCAATTGTAATCATCGTACAACACTATCTTCCACCAAACCTAACGTACTTAGTATTGTTAGGTCGATGACGCTTAGAGGTTTTGGGTTTTTGCCCCTTCTTACCCCAGCCCCCCATGGTCGTAGTCTTTTTGATCAAGGGCATGTAGTCTACAGTCTTAGGTTTAAACTGATCAATAGCATGAGCAAACGCCATAACTGTGTCGTTGTGTTTCCCAACGTCTACAATCTCCCCGTTCTTCCAAACGTGCGATTCTAATTCATCAAGAATAATACCCACTTTCTTTCTTGTGTCCTCATTGCCGAATGGAAACACAACTAACTTACGCTCAAACCATGTTCTTAGTCTATTCATAAGCCCCTGCTTGAGCCCTTTGTTTGATGCTTTGGATGGGACATAGCGTATATGACCACCCTTTTGCTCTATGATAGTAGAGTATAGGCGTTGAAACCCTACATCCTCAGCAGCAACAATAGCATTGTACTGCTTTGCTGTTTCGATAAGTACGTCGGCTTGACGATCTGGAGGGAAGTCATTTCTTCGCCACATATCTACGAAGTGTATGTAGCCCTGCTCATCTTGCCTCAATGTTATTACGACAGTGTAGTCTTTACCAATACCATGAGAAGGATCGAACCCGACGACAAAGACCTCGTTACCATCGTTGAAATGTTCGTGGAAGCCCCCAGTGGCATCTATGTCTATGTTTTCACGGATCAAGAACCTGTTGAAGACTTGGGAGTCATCATCCACGACCTTACACAAATACTCCTGAGCGAAGGCGAGGTCGTCATCCATGCTGACTTTTTGTTCCAGCAAGAAATCGGCGGGTCGGAACTCGGGCCAAAGTGGGAGTAAAGGAATATCTGGATCGGCTTTATGCTCATCCCAGTTGGGGAATGCAGACCATGTTCCTGACCGCCACACTTGCTTGGCTTTTTCAGAAAGCATTTCGGTATGGTAAAGGTCTGTATGTGACATTGGGGTCCCTACTACAAAGAGCGAGGTACCGGGATCGAGCATAGGTGTAATGACCTTCTTGAACCACTCACGTACAGAATCCATAGTCATGTCTCCCATTTCAGCAAGTACGTCATCTAACGCAACAACTGATGGGTGTTCACCACGTATGGCTGATCCTACACCAGTGGCTTGAATCCACGCGCCATTAGTAAATTGAATCTTTTGTTTGTTGGATTTCTTTTCGTCTAAGAACCTGCGTAGTTCAGGATGCCGACGCATGTCCGTTTTTATTTCTTCGAGACGGTTTGTTGCTTGCCTGATCGATGCTGAGAATAACCACACTTCCATAGGATTGTTGTTTCGTTTTTCAAATAAACACATATGTAGTAGTTTTACCCTTAATGTCGCTGACTTGCTGTGTGATCTTGGAGCAATGATACAGACACGGTGGACTGATGCGCCTCTACGATCACCGTACATTTCCATCCATTGATCGATATGGTCAGCCCACTGGTACTCTTCTGACAACCATTCATAGAAATGACGGATGTCGTGCTTTGACCGCTGTATATTGAACTGTGGTAATGTCATCTAACAACCCTCATAAACCCACAATAGACTTGTTTCTTTTGTACTTTGTCCCACTTACGGCAAGTATTGTAGTGAGCGTTTGATTCTCGGCCACAGGTATTGCACTTCCGTATTTTTTTATGTAGTTGAAACGGGTGATCAGGCATTGTATCACTCGTGAGTTACTGGTGCAAAGAGCGATCCAAGATAACCTTCTTTCTGATCGATGAAGTATGCCGCAAGACCAGCAGTACTTGTTGTGTAACCTGCTCTCGCGTGGTATCGGTCATGGCCCGCAAGGGATGGCATTTGTACAATCAAACAACCGTCACGCTCAGTGAGTCGCTGATGGTGCAAGTGTCCATGAAACCATACCTTATGTGTGGTTGCGCCCCACTCTTGACGTGCTTCGACTGCCATAAGCCCAGCCATATTCGTCTTGTGAGACAGTCCATCGCCGTGCGTAAAACCAAGAAGAGTATCTCCGTAGGTTATGTACCGTCGATTGTTAGCGGTGATTGTAATTTCAACGTCATCGACATTTTCATATGCGGCCGAAAGATACATCATAAGCGCAAGACTTGAGTGTCGGTCATGGTTTCCGGGCATCATGACAATTTCCACTGGTGCGATTTGTCGAAGAAGATCAATATGCTCTCGAGCCAACTGGCAACCAGTGATTAGTATTTCAGCGGGAGATGAACACATATCCTGTGGCGTTCCCTTGGTTGTTGTTCCTGCGTCGTTATCAACGTGGAACCAGTCTGAACCTGCACCAACAAAGATTTTGTCGGGTCGAGATGGTAGTCGATTGACAAGGGTTTGTGTCTTTGTCATCAGACGGTGACGTGCTTCATCAAAGTTGTAGGATTCTCCAACTTCATCTGACCATCCGTGCTTGCCCCAGTGAAAATCTGTGGGACAAACGACGAGAGCGTATGGATCTGGTGACTCGGGTAGGCTGAGTAAAGGAACTGCGTCGGAGGCTTTTGGTAGGTCTTTGACGTGAGACAAGAAGTGTTTGTTGAGATAGTCCCACTTTTCGGCTGACTCTCGCATTCTCTTGTTGGCTTTGCGTTCAAGATTGACTTCGGCTTGAATTCGACGGGAATCAAGGATTTCGCCAATCAATAACTCCTCGTCATCGTCAAGCAGTTGTTCTTTGCTGAGGGGAACTGCACCGTGACGTAGTTTGTGAATGCGTCGATAGTAGTCGAATGCGACAGGCAGTAAGTCATACTTGACACAAATCTCACGTGCTGAGAACCCGGCTGAGTAATCTTTGATGAGATCGCGGTGGGTATCACCGCTTAGGGTAATTACATGCTTGCCACAGCGAGTAACGTAGGTGTCAGTGTCCTTGTTGTACTCATAGGGCGCTTGGACTACCGTGTCCTGATCGACACGAATAAGTTTCATCTCCCATCCTTTAACGGATCGCTCGGGGTAGAGTCGGTTGAGGTATCTTGCGTATGCTAATCTTGAGGAAAAGTCTTCATCGTTTTTATGCTGTGCTATAATCTGGTTTGCTTCCATTGATTAAAGGACAACCCTTCCACTTCATAAATGTTTTTCAAAAAATTTGCGTGGTGCTTGGCTGTCCCTATATATGCACATATTGTTATTTTTGGCGGGGATAGGCATACAGAATTTATGCTTCAGTAAACTGCTGGAATATGTATTCCTCTTCATCTAGTTCAATGAGTAGGTGTAGGGCTGGGACTGC
>VMHT01158587.1_pt1 | contig 13046 bp, 3 predicted proteins | sample 4693611 | NCBI WGS metagenome assembly VMHT01 (sample SAMN12280063, study PRJNA550983) | marine metagenome | isolation source: seawater sampled from same location over 5 years 0.02-0.2 micron viral filtrate | place: USA: collected off the coast of southern California halfway between the port... ... | reverse complement strand
TTAAATACATACCAAATATATCTACATATCTCTCAGCTGATGGATGAAGGTACATGGCGGAATATATATTGTTAGGGTACTTGGCCCTTATATTTCTCATCTCTTTCCCTGTGTATGCCGTATCATCTAAGAACAAGAGTTTACCACAACTTTCCTTGTAGTCATGCATCCTCTTTCCGCCAAAACTACTAGAATAGCTACATACTTGTATCTCTCCATTTGATATTGTGTATAGTGGCTTATTGAGCAATGTGGCAATGATTGGCGCAACCAACATACCCGACCTTGGAATACCAACAATTCCAGAAATGTTTAAATCCTTCATTTTAGGCACAAGAAAAGCTATACAGTCATTTGATATATCGCAGGTTTTTTTAAATGGATGCTCGCTTACGTGCTCTTCATACCTTTGCTTGGGCTTAGGCTCCCTGTACATCCTGCTTCTAAAATTAGGATGGTTCTTACAAAAATCAACCAGATGAGGAGTCATGTGCCTATTGAGCTTGTTGCAATAAACATTCTCCAATGGGCAGGTGCAGTTTTCGAATTCATGCATTATGCTATAGTAACTGTAATTGAAATATCATTATCGTCATCTTCCATACCTCCTAAGCAACAGTCGCAATTAAAATACAACCCTGTTGCTTCAAACTCTAAATAAAATGGCTCGCAAGAAGCGTCTACTAAATTAAATTGATGAAAAAGTATTTCTTCGCTATTTTGCATCGCGGATAGAAGCCCCGGATTGTCATAATATCCTGTTGGGCAATAGCAATAATCCGCTATACCACCACTACCATCTTCACCTGAGCGAGGCTCGAATTGTATTGATAGTTGATAATTGCACATATGGCATTCTCCAGTACCGGACGGCTTAACCGTACCTACATCTGTATCACAACAACATAAGGACAAGCTTATTTTCTGACCCTCACAACCATCGCCAGCAGGGCAGAGAACTCCGGAATACTTCCCAAACTTTTCGTATGGTTTATCTATTAATACATATGGGCCTAGATCACCAGCTACAGTGTTCTTATAGCATTGATCTGTTTGTCCAAACGTCATACCTGAACAGATAGAGATACCGTCAGCCTTATTCATATTAATAGTGCTGTTCAAATCACCCCCAGAACACCCCTCTATTACAATACTTGCAGAAACTCCATAGTTTCCAGTCTCTGGACAAGGACAACAAGTATAAGGAAAGCATGGTTGGGATGTATCTGTATCATCGCCATATAGGGTTATACCTCTAGTGCACACAGGGGTGCAGGCTTCATTATGACATAGGAGCTTAAAGTCTGAGCACTCATCTAGACAGGGCCGGGATGAAAGGTACGGATCGCCCTGATCCACTGCTGTCAATGTAGCACATCCCGGATTAACTGCTTGGGGCCTTATAGCGCTAAGATAAAAGTAATATAACTCCCCATCGCACACTGCTGTAACTTGAGCTCCTGTGTTTGCACACTCGCCTTCTCCTGTTACTAATATTTCTCCAAAACAACCGGCAAATACCCCTCCGACATGAGATATGCAAAATTCGGTTCCCGGAGTATTGGGACGATCTAAGGATATTGTTCCAGATAAGCTTGATCCTACCCCTTCACATACGCAGCATTCATTGCCAAAATCTGGCCCAACTCCAATAAATTTAGTATTATCAGACAATTCCTATCTCCTTATTATTTTATTAACATGATCCTACATTTTCTGTTCCAGAAAACAAACCTTCAGAAGTAAACACTAAATCTTGATATACAACGCCTAGACCACTTCCAGAACAGCATATATCTTTTACTACTGTCACGGTCGCGCCGGCCTCGGGGCAAATATCTTTATCTAGCTCAACCTTTATTCCACAAGCACCATCTACGCTAACTTTAAGCTGCCTACCAAATGTAATCTTAGATATTGAATCTGCACCTACCTGAGCATCATCACAATCATAAGCCTTCATTATCTTCTTAATTTTACTTGTCAATCCAGCTTCGCTAGTTACCTGAAGACCAGAGGAAGCTATTAATCTTTCAAATGTGTGTGCTCCTACAGCGGACTCTCCACAGGCTCCCTCTGAGCTTAGAGTTTGGTCTAAGCCCTTAATGGTATATTCACACTGATCTGTATTTTCCGATACTATTAGATTATCGCCAAAAATAAGCTTACTAAATCTTTCATAATCAGTGACTGTTATGGGATAGGTACTACTGATATCTGACGCTGACTCAGTATCCTTTAGCGATATATTAGTGCCTATTGTCCAATTTAAGTTTCCATTGTCTGCAACTGTCAATCCTGAAGAAAAACTAAGTCTCTCAAATACACCATTTACACCTGAGCCCAGACCGCACGTTGCATTTCCATGGATAGTTTGAGAAAGTCCATGTACCGTGTACTCGCACTCATTTGTATCCTCTTCGACTATTATATTGTCGCCAAAATTAATCTTGCTGAATCTCTCGTAAGAGTTAACATTAAGCGGATATTTAGCACTTACAGAAGCTTCACTTTCTGAGTCTTTTAATTGAATATTTGTTTTGATTTTATATTCACATTCTGGTGTTACTTGCTCTAATAACATACCATCTGCAAAATTTAGCTTTATGAATCTTGTATAGCTATCTACAGGTGTATTTTGACTACATGTGTCTGAGTTTTTTAATTGTAAATTAACATCAATATATGGCTGACAAGCATTATCCGTTATAGTAAGACCACTTCTAAATCTTAAATGATCAAACCACGTATCAACTACGGCTCCATTGTAATCACAATAATCTTCATCTGTGACAAAGAATGCCGCATTAACTGTACCATCAGGCTTAGCTCCACCTCCGCCATCATCGGTAAGTCTTAATCCAGAACCATAAGTAATACAGTCGTATTCAGTGCATGTTGTCTCCGACGCAGTATAATTGCAGTAATCATAATCGTTAAACTTTGTTCTCGTATTAGTGTCTGTGCCACCGCCACCGCTACCACCACTTCCAACCAAGTCGGTATTATAAAATGCATACCATTTGCTGTCGGTTGTATCGTAGTATGCAAAGCAGCCGCTGCCGTCATCAAGTCCTGTTGGCATAAATGAAGGCACATGTAGATCTATTGTAGGTTGCTCAACTTCTTCACCACCTGAATTATATATCTTAGGAGCATTTGTTACGCTTGCTAGCCCACTACCTCCAACATTAATAGATGCCCCGCTAGCTTGAGCGTGCACAATTTTAAAGCTGTTGGGTACTGTCCAGACACCTCTTTGTCTATCAAATCTCAGATCTACCGGAGCAGTAGGCCAAGTCCTAGATCTTTTAAGCCAGCCGGAAAGGAATTGATCTTTTAGTCCTGTAGATTCATAGTTGCCAGACCTTGCTTCTTCTGGATCGTCTACATAGTTTGGTATTGGCTTGCCTTGAAGGTCGTACCCCCAGCCGTTCACTACCAGAGGGCCTCTCATGGCCATAAATCTAAAATCAGTTGGACAATCATTGCCATTCTCTATATAGTCCCTAATAGATGTAGTGCCATAACCATCGTTCTGGTTTATAGATGTTCCAAATGCTACCTGATGTACGTCATGATATGAACCTTGGTCCTCATCAATGGTATGTTTTGGGGTTCCAGAGGAAGCCATCGGATCTAGGTAGTCTCTCGCTACAACAGGCATTGTCCATTCTTTTGTAGGACCCATAGGGTCTTGAGAATGAGCTTCGTTTCCTGATACAACTGTTGTTGCAGTAACATATCCGGGAAGTCCCCCATCTCCAGACTTAGAAACAGACCTGAACATTCCCTCCTGACTCATTATAGCGGTTTTTTGGAACTGCTCGTCATTAGTTCCTTGCTGTCTAGCTAGTATCTGATTGTCTGAGCCGCCCGCTATACACAGATCTTCTCCTTCTAAGTCTCCTTGCTCCTCAATCTTTGCAGAAGCGCCTACCATAAGATTCTTTACTTGATTCTTATTGTCTTCTGGTATCAGGCTCTGAATATCCTGCTTTAATTTATTTAGTAAAGTTCTGCCTTGTGTCTTTTCTTTTACTGCAAGAAGTTTTTTATTGTCTCTTTCTTGCTTTCTTTGTTTAGCTCTTAGTTCCTTAATCTGCTTAAGTCTATTAGCATTTAACTTTGACATTCTTCCAAAGGATGGAGTAAAGGTTGACAACTCATAGCTAGTAGTTGCACCGCCCTCGCCAATACTTATATTTATACTAGTTATGTTTGGCCCAAGAGAACCGTCCATTGGACTTGTTGGGATATAGTTATATGTGCCATAATTGGTCTGTTCTGTTGTCAGCGTTCTATTATTAAACGTTGTCTGAGGAGATCTCAAGTCTTGGCCCAAAGATTTGATAGGATATCCAACTAGAGTAAAAGCCCCTCTCTCTCCGACTTGTTGGAAAGTCAGTCCGTCCTGAACTTTTTCAACGGCACCAGTATTAAGTAAGTCATATCCACCATAATTCCAAGGAGCTAGCTCGGTATCAGACTCAAATCGAACTGGTCCATCAGGGCCAACAAAGCCCCAAGGTCCATATCTATTAGTGTTACTAAGCATTGGTATAGCGAAGCCAGAAGGTGGATACATCTCAGGCATAACACCCATCATGTTCCTCATAGTAGTGCCAAATATATCTCCACTGGTCTTTACTCCAGAAGGAAGAGCCCCTGAACCTCCCGGCATTTTTTCGATAAAGTAGGCTGAGTTGTACTGTACTGCTTCAGGCTTTCCGCTAAAGATAGGGTTGTTGATTTCGACAATCGCTGCCGGTACAACACCTTCTCCTGCAGTTGGGTAAAGGTAATTTTTAGCTTCTGCTGTTAATGGTGCATATATCCCGCTATCTAATATTGTATAGTCTGAGCCATCGAGAACCAAATCACCACTAGAGACAGAAGTCAAAGAAGGTATAGAATATTGCGCTATACCTCTAACCTTAAAGGTATCGGGTTCTTCGAATCTTTCAATCCCTGTGCCCTTTAAAGGCAACCCAAGCACTCCGCTGACTCCAGAAGCAGGATATCCTCCGTTAGTGGGAATATCACTAAATATATTTAATTCACTTTGTGCTGTATCCTTATAATAACAAATCTCTGGCATTTTGACCACAAACTTCTTACCATAATTCTCATCACCAATAGATTTAATATAAGAATGTATTGCTTCAAGGTCTTTTTTCATATTGCCAATTGGCTTTGCTAAAGATCCTGAATAGTCTATCGTCACATTTTGAGGCAATGCCTGTGCAACCAAGTTACTTGGAGCTGATTCGTGCAATTTACCTTTTAATCCACCAAAAGGCAATGATGTTCCATAATTTGTTGGAAACTTAAGAAGTTGACCAAACTGCGTGCCGTATAAAAGACTGGTAAAATTGTCTTTTGTCCCTGTGACTCCAACGAATAAGGTGTAATTATACCAAGCATTGAAACTGCCCATAGCAGCCCTAATCTCGGTCTCGCTTACATTATAAGTACTTATAGGATTACCAAAACCATCGACCAAAGGCGAGGAAAGGCTTCTTTGTAATGGTCTAAAATCAACTGTAACATCCCACTCAGAAAGACCAGACTGAAAATATCTGTCTCCTTCAAAAAATGTTGCATCTTGGAAATCTCCTTCGCTGTCAAATCCCCAATGCTGCAAGACTTGTGCAGATGATGACGTTAAGTCTATAGTTCCACTAGAGCCAGTTGGTATGACTTCATATATAGATTGAACGTTATCTCCATATATAAATACTGAGGTAGGCTCGTTTCTAAGCTCATTACCATAATTCTTTGAAACTAAATAATCGTTTTGCGTGCTTAAAAATTGTCCTATTTGGCCAAGAGCAGGTTGAGCTCTTCTTTTTACAGTTCTTACTTTGATAACCTTTTCTAGGCTATTGGTCACCATTAGCTCTATATAAAAGTCACACCCAGCATCTCCACAAACTTGACTAATAAGAGAGAGTAATGTTTGGCTACTAGACTCAATTCTATAATAGTTAGGAGCAAATGGAATCTCTGTGATGTCAACATAGTAATCATTTAACTTGCCATTGCCGCCAAAAGCCGTGACAATGGTTTGATTTGTCCTGTCAGGTGCCAATCTTCCCATACTATAGGCGGGCGAAGGTATACCAGCTTGTTCACCTACGTGTCCTCTGTATGTAGCGAATCCTTTTGGACTATATTCAGTGTTAGAGAAGCCGGAGAGAAGTAGTTGAATAGCCTCTCTTAGCCTTATCCAAGGAACTCCTTGATCATTTTGATTTGATCCACCAAAGCCTTCTGCAGGAGACCCAAACTGAGAGCCGTTAAGAAATGTATCATCACAATCCCTGCAGTCTAAACCTGCGTCACGCTGACATACGGAAGAGCTAATGCTTTCTAGAAAGCCATAAGCATTTACTAGGTTGGGCACATTCTTAACATCTCCGGCATATTCACCAGTGATAATTGTAAGATTCTCTAAAATAAATCTAGGATCAGATATAGTTACACTATATGTAGGATAGTTCGATGCGTCATCTTTTCTAGTCCAAGAACGAACTAGTCCTGCAAATTCAAAACTTCCTACTCTAAAATAGACGGGTGCACCTACATCCGGAGTTTGGAATCCGGGATCTTTCTTAAGCCATTTCTTCGCACTTCCGGGCTTAGGATAGTACATCTTATATGTCAAGGGCTTACAGGGATCTTCTATAAGCTCAACAGTTATACTGGTCTCTTGGTCATTCCAGCCAACGCTAGAACTAAAAGACTTTACCGAACAACCTAAAAATAAGGTTTGTTCAAATGGACCAACTATATTTGCTGGTAAATTACTGCAAACTTCACCCATTTATGGACACTCCGTATAAATCCAACTCACCGATCTACTATATCTTCCTATCTTTGGGTCAAACGTCTCGTTGTCTGCTGTTCTAAAGTATGTCATTCCGCTAAAATTTGTGGTTTCTACATTGTCAACAACAATATCATAGTCTGGACTGTAATCAAAAGCTGTTGCGGCAACACAACCTGTTGGTGGTAGAACAACCGCTTCAATACTAAGATCAAAGGTGTTAGCTGTCTTAGTCCCTATACTTTGCAATATTGGCCCTGAAGCCCTTCCTAATACTGTATGACTAGCTATTACAGGGACTCCAACATTTTTTGTAGCCGATATATTCTCTGAGAGAACGCCTTCATGACAGTTAACTGGCCTGTTATTGTAGGTCACAGCATATCCAACAGTTCCCTCTTTAATATTATAGCTATAACTCACCGATAGTGGGTCACCCGTATTTAACGGAGCAGAACCTTTGCCTTGTATGTTGTCTCCTAGATTGCCTGAATATATAGCGCCCGCCCTTGTTCCGAAGGTCCCGTCCAATGCAGCTGAAAAATAACCACTAGCATTTTCAAATGCGGTCTTTCCAGCTTGAGGATAAAATGTTCCATCGAACGCTATTTCATAAGATGGATATCCCTGTACAGTACCATTAAGAGTTACTGTTCCATTTCCCTCTTCAATAGAAAAATCAGATGACAAATCAAAGGTGTCTGTAGCTGCGTATCCTGATGGCCTTCCATAAGTCTGACTGCTAGGGAATGCTAAAAACGTGTCGTTTACCGTTAATGTGTTTTCCTCCGGAGTGGCGTCCACAGACCTATCAGTTAAAAATATATCCGCCCCATCAGGAATCTGCATTATATGACTTGTCATGCTCGGCAAAGTTAGTCCATTGCCAGATGGACCTGCTCCTCCCGTTCCTATTATTCCCGTTACATACTTTACTGCAAATTCAAAACCACCAGTCGAAAAAGGGCTATTCCCAGTTGTGATATAGAAGTCATCATCATCAAAGAAATCAGTAAAATCGCCTGTACCTACACCACTACCGACGCTGATGCCTTTGGCACTTATTGAACGGTCAATCTGCATGACCCCATCATGGCCCTCACTTCCAAATCTCCAAGGTTTTTCTAGCATACTATAATTGTAACTAGTGGAGGCGCTTTCCAAATTAAGACCAGACCCTAAGTAGCTGTCAAGTCCAGAAATCATACTTCCAGCGAATACAAACTCAAGATTATAAGTGGATGTTGTGGCATACATATTATCACTTTGAATTGACATGTTGTCTACCAAAGGTCTACCGATCAAATTTGCTCCGCATCCGCTAAGGCGAAAGAGGCGGTAGTCTGCATTCATTTGCTCATAGAACTTATTGCCCGGATGGCCAATTGTGTGTACCGCACCTGAAGGAAGACCATTTTCTCCGGTTCCACTGGGCACAAAAGTTCCATCAACAGTAACTCTCCAAAATCCGGCGAGCGCTCTCCTGTTAGTACCATCTCTGACTACTTCTCTTGATATGCTAACATTAGGAGCAGGTACAAACTCATATGAACCATACTTGACTAATACTCCACTGCAATCTGTCATTTCTTAATCCTTCTTTTAACCTAGTGTATTCATTTGGGAAGAAACACTATTTGTAAACTGTTGTTCTAATTGAGGAACTTTCTGTGAAAAGGCTGCTGCTGTCGTAAGTTCTGCTGCTTGCTCAAATACTCTGCCGGCTGTTGCTGCATCTGTTATATTGACATTTTGATTGCCGTTCAGATTGACATTCATTCCTGCTGCCAGTTGATTTTTTAAACTGTTAATTTCTGCAGTAAGAGCTTCAGTTCCACCTCCACCTACACCTTCAGACAATAGAGCCATATTACCAGCAACATCATCACCTAAAGCTGCACCCCCTCCTGCCCCTCCAGCAGCATTTTTCAGTAAGTTTATCTCTCCTCTTAACTTCTTAAGTGCAGCTCCAGCATCTTCAAACGACTGTTTTGCCTTGTCCATCTCTATGATCATCTGCTCTCTTCTCTTGGCTAACGACTCTTCTGCTATCCTAGTTCTTTCTGCAACAATTGCTTGCTGCTCTTGAGCTATTGCAAGACCTTCCGCTCTAAGTCTGGCTTCCTCGGAAGTTTCTCCTGTAACCATAGCTCCACCGCCAAGACTTTCTTCTCCTGCAAGGAACTCTGCGGCTGGTGCGCCATTAATATTTCCAGAGCCTCCCATAAAGCTCATGAAGTCTGAATTCCCCACAAGTCCTCCAGCGATTTGATCTCTTAGCTTGGCTGCTTGTTCGTCGGTTAGTAACCCTTCCGTGACAAGCTGAGGTATGCCTTGCTGTAATGCTGTGCTTTCTTGCAATGTAAGTGCTTCACCTGACTGAGCCTTGGCTAATGCTCTTCTTGGAGCTTCTATTTCTTGTTGAAGCTCAGCAACTCTCTCCATATCTCCCTCTTCCATTGCCTTCGCGAGCTCTGCCTGTACGGTAAACAATCTATCCTGAGCACTCATCTTTCTCTTCTCTATCTCAGTTAGTCTGTCTTGGATAGCAGATAGTCTTGTTGTATCATCAGCTAATGTGTCTAGTGCTTGCTTGGTTTCTGATAACGCTTGCTCTACTGCTGCTAGTTGAGCTATCTCTGCATCGCTAGCTGACCCTGCTTCAACAGACTCTCTTAAGGGAGCAACTACATCCTCTAATGACCCTAAGTTGCTTAGCAATCCCGCACCTGTTGTTGGTGCAGGAAAGCCGGTTGTTCCCCCCACATTGGTTTGTATCGCAGAAAGTCTAGCATCTAAATTTCCTTGGGCAACTGCTCTTGGATCTCTTCCTTTATTGAGACCAAGCATATTGTCTGCTCTCTCACGTATGTCTAAGCTCTTGAGCGCTGCCTGTTGTTGCTTTTTAGCAATCTCAATGCTAATCTGAGCGACTCTTAATTGAGCTGCTCTAAATTCATTAAGGCTATTTGTTACATTACCAAGAGTTGTTTTTAGCTGCTCTCCAGAAGTATTTATTTGGTCTATAACACCTTCAACAAGGTCATTCTCAAGGCCTACCGTTCCACCTTCTCCCTGACGAGTTACAAAGGCTTTTCTTAGATTGCCTGCAAGAACATCTCTAGCGGCTCCTGTAGGGCCTGCGCCAGAAGCATCTAATTTTGCAAGTACTGCTGAAACGGCAGCATCTGGGCTAGCAAATGTTGCCCCTTGCGGACCTCCCTCTCTCTGTAAATCTTCTAGAGCTGATTTAGTAGCAAATGGTAAGTCTTGAGTACTCTTTAATAGTTCTTGGAATCCTGCAGTAGCACCTTCATTTGCTCCTCCGGCAGTATCTCCAATCGCACCTTTTATTCTCTCAAGGCCATCTGCGATCTCATCTGCTGATGAAGCATCTATATTTTCAAAAGGATTGAAGTTACTTGGTACAGTAAGTTTAGCATCCGTACCAAAGGCTCTCTCGAAGTCAGCCTCAAAGTTACTTGCAAAACTATTGAACCTTGCAACGCCTCCGGCAGTAATCGCATCAAGCTTTTTAAGTCCTTCACCAAGAGCTTCTATCTCTCTTTGAGTTTCAGCCATTGCTGCAGCTAGGGCTTTCTCTGCGGCCATTCTTCTAGTTTCTTCTTGGATTAAGGCCTGCTGCTCCATTATTTGTTGCTTAATCTTTGCAGACGCTTCACCGGAGACTCCTCCGATATTCCGTATCGCTTCTTCAATCTGCGATGGGTCAGCTGTTCCTATTGAATCTCCAAGATTCTGGATTGCCAGACCTAGTTGTGCTGATTCCTTAGCAGCCTTTTCTGCTTCTCCCGTATCTCCACCAGATTCTTCTACTAGCTTAAGCCTTTCTTTTGCAGCTTCTCTTTCTGATTTTACTAGCTGTAATGCGCTTGCTCTAACCGCTTGATTATAAGATGAAGTAAGTGCGCTGGCTCTGCCTGTTTCGTCTCCTGCTGCTTGAAGTGCAGCGACAAATGTTTCATTTTCTCCGCTGAATCTTTTCGAGCCATCAGCCATTTGTTCCATGCTTAGACCAGCACCCTCAAATACTGAGAGAGCATCTGAATCTAGATTTAGTGCTTCATCAAAACTCAAACTCAATAAGTTCTGATTTGCTGCTTGAACCGCTGCCGCAAACTCTTCTGTTACAGACTCAAGAGCTCTGTCAAGAGCTTCTGTATTTACTTCAAACGCTTCTGCATTTAGTTCTGCTTGATAAGCTTCTCTAGCCGCTCCGCCGGGATCAGCGTTAAAATCGCCACCTCCTAGCACGCTAATAAGACCGCTAAAGACAGATGAAATCGCAGCGCCAGCAGCATCGAATGTTCCACTTATGTCAACATCATCAGTAGCACCAGCACCAAGCCTTGCTCCAGCCGCAATAGCAAGCGGATTGCCGAAAGTTGCAGTGCCTGCAGCAATACCTCCAGCTACACCTCCCAGCACGCCAGTAAGACTAAACCCTGAATTTAAAGAATCTTGCGAAGCCTTGAAAGCGCTATCAAAATCTGTAAATGCTTTATCTGTATTGTTGATAGCATTGTTAATAATTCCGCCGCCAAGCTTCTGTGCATTAGCTAATACGTCCAATGATGTTGTTGCAACTGCTACAGATTTATTTAATTTCTCAAATGCTTCAAATTCAATTTGTGCTGCTGCGCCTTTAAAAAATCCGTCAACACCTCCGACAATACCTCCAATAATAGCTCCTACGCCAGTTCCTATAATAGGAATAACGCTACCAATAGCTGCGCCAAGAGCTGCTCCTTTTGCTGCTCCACTAACGCCAGATATAGCACCTTGTCCGGTAGAGCTACCTCCACTAACTCCTTTTACTCCCTGAGTTCCAATTTCTGTTTGTTTATTGTTGATGCCAAATAGTCCAGTGAAAGATCTAAATGCGCTTTCACCTAGATCAACTAATGGATCAAAGACCAATGCTCCGATTAAACCCGGAAGGCCAGCCGCAGCCTTTGGGCCTATTTTTAAAAGATTTTTCCCAATCGCGAATCCTAATTTCGCTCCCGGCTTGCCAGCCCTTTGCGCCTTAAGCATATTCTTGGTAAAGTTTCTAGTGAATGTCTTTGCACCGGATTTTGTATTGGCTGCAATGCCTTTAGCCCTCGTTACGAGCTTCTCTCCTCCAGCTGCACCTACTCCACCTTTAGCGCCACCAAGAAGACCTCTACCAATAGCCGCTCTAGGGCCCATACCTTGTTTAAGACCTCTGCTTGTACCTCTGACAAGACCTTGACCAAATCCTTTTAAGCCTTTAGCTGTAGCGCCCAAACCTCTTGCAACGGGGCCAATAGCAGGAATAAGTAAGGCCATATTAACGGCCATATTAAGTAGACCGCTACTAGTCCCAGCTATAGTTCCATCAAATTGATCAAATGATGCCATGAGTCCCGGAATAGCAAATGAAGCCATTAGGGCAGTGTCTGCGAGTCTGGAGATTCCTCCTGTCGCAGCATTAGCGCTCTTGTTCATATTGCCTACTGATTTAGAGGTATTATTAAGGTTCTTATTGATGTTAGCAGTATTTACTCCTGCACCACCGCCACCAGCTACCCTTACATTACTGGAAGAAGGTGTCCCGTAGTTATTCCTTCCGGGTCTTACCATTCCGCCAGCAGCATACTTATTGATATTTTTTAGATTTCCATATCCAAAAGACTGAGCAGATTTTTTATTAACTACAAACTCACCCGGAGTTAGAAGTGCAGGTACAGTATCAGTTCCTGAAGCCATCCCTCCAGAAGCAAACTTGGCTATCACGCCAAGTGGATTTCCTACACCCGCAGATCTTAATATTTTATTGAAAATACTACTATCGCTACTAGTCTTATTTGTTGCATCGGCAGACGCAGTATTTTTGGCTTCAAGAATACTTGCTGTGCTAGGAACATCAGGAGTAAATAATTTATTGATTCTATCTACTACTTCTTTATTTATACCTGCAAAATCAAATATGGCCTGACTATCTGTAAGTGTAGCTCCTGTAGCTGCTGCGGTTACGCCTTCAAAAATATGTCCACTCAATGAATTGAAGTCAATAGTATCTAAAGCCCTTGAAGATGCCGTAGCAGCATCTGAAGCTAGAATCTCTGGAACATCAAACTCATTAACTAATCCTTTGGCCACGTCCTTTATTGTACCACTAACAGCATCTTTGAGGGCGGTTTTAAACTGTTGGTTTGCTCTTTCGTCA
>VMHT01106920.1_pt1 | contig 13046 bp, 20 predicted proteins | sample 4693611 | NCBI WGS metagenome assembly VMHT01 (sample SAMN12280063, study PRJNA550983) | marine metagenome | isolation source: seawater sampled from same location over 5 years 0.02-0.2 micron viral filtrate | place: USA: collected off the coast of southern California halfway between the port... ... | reverse complement strand
TAAAACTATTTTTATGAGTGAGCTAACTTATTGTAGAATTAATTTGATGAGTGAAGAGATTAGAGTATAGATTAATCTCCTTTTTCTGTGTTGATAAAATTATTTTGATGAGTGAGCTAACTTATTGTAGAATTAATTTGATGAGTGCTTGATAAAATTATTTTGTTGGGTGAGATAAAGTATTGTAGAAAATTAAATTATTTATGGGACAAAAAAATAAGATCATTTTTTAAAAATTTATCTTTTAGTTATTTTACAGCCATAAGTTTCTAAAATTTTAACATTTCTTAACATTGATACATCAGAAACATTAGTGCCTGATAAATATAATGTATGACAGTTTCCTAACATTGATACATCAGAAACATTAGTACCAAATAAATCTAATGTATGACAGTTTCCTAACATTGATACATCAGAAACATTAGTACCAAATAAATCTAATGTATTACAGTTTCTTAACATTGATACATCAGAAACATTAGTGCGTGAGAAATCTAATGTATGACAGTTTCTTAACATTGATACATCAGAAACATTACTCCATGATAAGTTCAACGTATGACAATTACCCAACATTGATATATTGGTAATTTTAGTAAATGATAAATCTAATGTATGACAATTACCCAACATTGATACATCAGTAACATTAGTGCCTGATAAATTTAATGTATGGCAATTGATCAATGCTGAAACATCAGAAACATCAGTGTATGATAAATTTAATGTATGACAATTACCCAACATTGATACATCAGTAACTAATGTTACTGATAAATTTAATGTATGGCAATTGATCAATGCTGACACGTCGGTAATGTCAGTTTCCGATAAATCTAAATGCATAAATCTTGCATCCAACTTTATTTCACCATTGTAATATTTTAGTGAATTTTCTCTTGATAACTTATAATGATAAGTGTTTAATTTATGTTTATATAATGCTCTATCTACAGGGATAAAGTCAGAATATTCAGAAATTACACACAAAATATCGTTCGGTAGTGTACTCATTTTTTTAACTTTATATTTCTTCATTTTTTTTAGAAAATAAGACAAAACTTTTTTATTATTAAAATAACATACATTTTAACGTTCTAAATAAATAGATTTTCTACGCTCTGTAACATTTATATATCAGTAACTTTAGTACATGATAAATGTAATGTATGACAATTTCTTAACATTGATACATCCGAAATATCAGTAAATGATAAATATAATGTATGACAATTACCCAACATCGACACTTCAGTAACATTAGTGCCTGATAAATGTAATGTATGACAATTACCCAACATCGACACTTCAGTAACATTAGTGCCTGATAAATGTAATGTATGACAATTTCCTAACATTGATACATCAGTAACTTTTGTGTATGACAAATATAATGTATCACAATTACTCAATGCTGATACATCAGTAACATTAGTATCTGACAAATGTAATGTATGACAATTTCTTAACATTGATATATCAGTAATTTTAGTACCTGATAAATCTAGTGTATGACAATTACCTAGTGTTGATACATCTGTGATTTTAGTACCTGATAAATCTAAATGTATAAATTTTGCATTCAACTTTATTTCTTTATTGTAGTATTTTAAAGAATATTCTTTTGTTAGTCTATAATGACAATTTTCTAATCTATATTTGTGTGACAATTTATCTGTCACTGTTATAAGGTTAGAATATTCAAAAATGATGATCCATATTTCATCTGAAAACATTTTTTATATTGTGCGATTGTTCAATTTTAAAAATTTATCTTTTAGTTATATTGCATCTATAAGTTCCTAAAATTTTAACATTTTTTAACATTGATATGTCAGTAGTTGCATGATTAAGCATGCTACTAATTAGTAATGATTATAAAACAGCCGAATGTGTTTTTAATAAAGAACTAGAAAAAATTGCAGATAAATTACCTAAAGAATATCAACTCTCAGCAAAAACAATGGTAAAACAAAACGGAACTATTATAGAAAGAACAGCAAACACAATTGCAGAAAAAGTATATGAAAAATCTAACCCTGGGCTTATGACAGACATTAATAAAGGGATTTTAACTTGTTCCATTCAAAATCCTGGGTGTAACAATGATGTTGAAGCACTAAAATGCCTTGTTAAATATGTTAATGAAGCTCGTAAAAATAGATTAGGAGTTGCCGCAGGTGAAAATGATGAAGAAAAAGAAATCAGTAAAAGTATTGAAAAATTATATGAAATAAAGCCCACTACACTTCGTACAGAAATATGCAGAAATATTGAAAAAATTAAATCATCTACATTTAGATACGAACATAATCATGTTTGTAATGGTGAAAAAAAAATAATGCTCTTGATGGAGAATTTTCATGTTATGCTATGGAAAACCAGCATACAAGTCAACATCAGAATTATATTTAACTTGTTGTGCAGATGGGAAGACCTATGTATGTTATAACAAACTTCAAATACACAACCAGCGGTATGATAAGGTAAATTTCTATCATGGAAATATATGTGGACCAACAAAATGTAGTAAGTGTGGGTATGATTTTACTTCAAAAATTGTATATTAGTAATAAAAATAGCGTGGTACTTATAAAAGCTACATAATATTTTTTTCTATCATCATAAAATTTTTTTCTATCATCATAATATTTTTTTCTATCATCATAAAATTTTTTAACATCATTTTCTAATATCTTTAGTTTATACTTCTCAACACATTTTGAAATAAATAAGTAGTAAATATCATAAATACAATCTCTTTCAATAATAAAAGAATTAAATTGATAATTGAGCTCAATAAATTCTGTTTCATATCCTTCTTTTGTCAAATTAAAATCATCAGGTAAATTATTGTGACTTGCAGTATATAACATTTTATTATCTCTATCATTATCACAAGTACATGTCAATAATCTATTATCAACATATGATTCGTTCTTGTCAATTTCAACTGTAAAACTAACAGTTAGATACATTTTTTTATCAGTAATCATAAAGTCATAGTTTAATTCTGGTTTGATGTTATTGGTATATTTTTTCGTAAACAATACTACTTCTACTTGAATATCCATTTTATTATTTTTAATAAAACTTCAATTTTTAAAAAAAATAGTTTTACCTTAATCCATTTCTTTCTAATATTCTCATCATTTCAGGAGTAATATGACAGTCATCACATATAAATTCTTCTAAACAACAATCAATGTCTTCATCATCTTCAAGTGTTGTGTCAAAGAAATTTTAAAAATTTCTTTGACAACTATTACTTCTTAAATTTTCGAAATCTAAGTATACATATTCCACTAAAGGACTAATGTTGGTGATCCATACTTCGTGGCAATTACTAAGCATATAATTTTTATTATTATAAATACGATGACTATTATCAAGTTTTACTGTCAGTGATAAAATACTTGGTAAACCATTAACAATTATAGGATATCCTATAGATGTTAATTCTGTTAACTACGGTAAATTAAATATTTTAATAAATTCTTCATTAACTACCTGTTCTGCTTGTAAATGTTGTATGTTTGGAGGATCTAAATCATTATTTTCTAGATAAATCTTACATAAGTGCTTTAAATTACGAAATTCTGCATATGGATATCCACAACCGCAATACCAATTATTATGGCAAGGAAAGTAATTTTTATTGTTTTTATTTACAATAGTTCGTATATTTCTTTTTATTTGTACAAATGCATCATTGTTGATGTATGTTTTAAGAGAAGGATAACAATCTATTATTTTTGAATCTGTGATATTCCGTAACACATGGTTTAATGGAAATAATGATTTTTTTATTGTTATTTTAGGTGTAAAATTTGTTTCTGGAGTTAGCCACGATTCTTTTACTTTAATAACAAACAATTCGTCTTCTAAACAATTATTTACTATTTTTCTCGTTATTTTATCAAATCTTCTAGGCCAAAATTGTAAAATAATTAAAATAACGTCTTCATTTAATTGGTTAAAACTCATGATTTATATATAAATAATAATATTCAATTTATTTTAACTTGATGATTATTACCTAATCCATAATCATTTGTTGCGTAAATATTAAACACCTTTATTATTAATGTCATACAAGACCACTGTTATATTATTTAATTCTGCCCAAGTTGATAAAGCCACATAATATTTTTTCCAGTTTCCACCTGCTAAATCACAACCAATTAAGTATGGCATAGCAATTTTATCACCAGGGTCAACTTTTATTGCATTTAAACATGATACAAACCAATTTAATCTTGCTGTTTTACTATCTGTGCCATATGGTTTACCAGGATTAAATTGAGAGAACATATTAACAATTGTTTTACCTTCTGTTTTTATTATTCTGTTTGTCCCAGGAATATCATGATCTATTCTATTTTTGTAAACATTTGCCTTTGGAAAGTTATCAAATATTATTTTTGCCAAACCTTTCCCAGAAGTACTAACACAGTTACATTGATGACATATAACAGTTTCCTCTGCTTCTAAAATATTACCACCTGGAATAATTATTACATTACTCGGTGCATCCATTTTTTAAACCACACTATATCTTTAATTTTACAAAAAAAAATACACTTTTATACCCATGGAATTTAAATTCCGTTAGGTTGTCCAAGTGTGAAAAGTGGGTCTAACTTGCGAATGTTGCTGATCTTTTCATTACGACGCTTCTTTGATTCAGCACGACGTTTTTCCTTTTCTTGCGTTTCCTCTTCTTGTTGCTGCGCTTTAGGGGATAAGGTGCGGACACGAGTACCCACACGGGGCTGGGTGTTAATACTTCGCACCAACTTATGCTTTAGTCGAGGGGACAACCTTCCTTTTGCTGCCTTTTTTGCAGCAATTCCGCAAATAACAGGCTCATTTTGTTTTTCCTCTTGCTCCGGGTCGAGAAAACTTTCAACGTACTCCCAGAAGTCTTCGGGATCCCCAGAAGGAAAATCATCACCACAATCCAGCAAATGATCCAATTCACTAAAGGAATATTCCAACTCTTCAAATGATGGACATGCCATTTCCCTAATTAAGATTGTTTTGTGATTAAAGTAATTGACGATTTTTTTTAAGCAAAAAAATACTTCATTTTTTTAATAGATATTAAATATTACCATTAACAGTATTACTGTTGAAACTAAATATACATGGTATTCATATTGAATATTTAATAGTGTTAACGATAATAATATATGAAAATAGTAAATAACCGTTAAAATAACAATATTTAAAACATTATAACAATCACTTATCAACATTAAATGGCAAAACAAATATCCAAAATATCGGAATATAAGATGGGACCAAATGTTAAATAACCATTCTTGTCTCTTGTGGAATATATTTGTAATAAAGTAGAATAACAATATTAATGTTGATAATAACCCCTGTACAATATAATTGATATTTTTATTAACAATATTTACTAGGTTTAACAATATAAATTGAATCGTCGCAAATAATAAATCTAATTTATAGATTATTGATTTATTATCATAGTTACTCCACATGATTGTATCTACAATCATGCAAGTACACGTATTAACTAGTATAATAATAGTGAATTTATTACATGATAATTTATCACACAATTTTAATCCCACAGAAACTGGGATAAATAACCATAATGAAGCAGCACCTATAATATAATTGTATTGTTGAGGCCTCATTTTTATATAATAAATATATGTTTATTTTTACCTGAAAAAAATAACAAAACAGTTGTTTTGTTATTTTTAATTTATCAATAAAAAAAAATAATTATAACTTTATTCACGATGCCCGTTGCGCATAGATACCGTTGCAGATGCATCTGATGCATCTGCAACAAGAGCACGTTTTACACCAGTCCTTTCTTCTATCTGGTTGACCATAAACTCAGTAGTAGTTCCAATAGGGATTGGATTATTAGGACCAAATCCAGCTTCAGTGTACATCTTAATAAATGGTAACACTGGTAAGTTGCATAATGCAAGAAACATGGTAATAATATCATAACCCATAAGATGTGGTTTAAGTGGAACCGTAAGTTTGAAAATATCAACTTGAGCCATGGTTGGAAATCCTGATTCTTCATTTACATCACACCATTCTGTACTGCAATAATCAGGATCAGCAGGATTAATTTTCACTTTTCGTAACGCAATGGAAAGAATCACGATTTGCATCGCCATCAGAGATTCAGTGAATAGATTCTTTTTCTGTTCCACGGTGTAATCTTTATTAAAGACCATTTTTGAAACATAATTGTAAACCATCCTGTCACATGCAGTTGATGTAACAAACCCTGATTCATCCTTGTTTAGTTGAGTGACATGTCCGTTTTTTACCAACACGTCGTACGCTTCACGAACGGTTTGTGGAAGTTCCAGACCAAGAGTTTTCCCAACAATATTCAAGCAGATTAGAAACATAGTTTGTCTTTTCTCAACTAACAATCCTGGAGTAAAAGGAGCTTCTGCTGGTGGTGGAAACAATGTTTTTGATTCTTCAACTTGATTTGCCCAAAGTTGAATCTCTTCTGGAAAGAAACTCATGTCCATTATTACACGAACATTCGTAGAAACTGCACAAATACCATCAAATGGTTCTTTACACCCATCTGGAGAAGCAGTAGCATTGTAACCATCTAATCCTCCTTGAGTATAGATATTATACTTGTTTTGCATCACAATTTTAACAAATTCTGGATCAACAATTGGACCAGTAATAACAATAGTAGTATTAGAATTTGCAAGCAAAGGACGCAAAAGCTTGTACTGCTCAGGATCTTCAGTATGGTAAACACCACCGATATCATAACCTCCATAATCTTTGACAGTGTCTGCGTAACGATCTTTCGTAGTAACAACATAAACCAGGAAGTGAAGGTTTACTGGTAAATATTTTAAGCACCATATGATACCAAGACGATCATCAAAATCACCGCCGCGTTTTCCTTGAAAGATTCCATCCATATAGAACACAATAAATTTCAAGGTTTTTCCATAGAGATTGGCCAAGAAATTTTGAATAAATTCGCGGCAATAAAGCTCTTTGGCACTTTCTGCACTAACTTGGGGTTTGGAAAGAGACGCCATTAATCTTGTTTGTTTGTTTGTTTGTTTGTTTGTTTGTTTGTTTGTTCTACAATCTAAAATAATCCTTCAATTTTTTATTTTCTTTTTATGATATACATTTATCACGATGGATAATAAAATGTTATTAGGAGTTATATGCATTTTATTCAAAAAATAAAAAAAAACTTTAATTATTTTACATTCTTAACTTTTAAATATCATAACTATATTCCAAATTGATAATATTAAATCAGTGATATTCATAGTGAATGGGTTGGAAGGTAAAATATTTGCATACTCTGTTATTTTGTTTGTTTTTTCATTAATAATAGCAATCTGATGTTTTAACTCTTTTAATTCCTTTTTTATTTTATCAATTTCATCTTTAACTGGATCAACACTATTATTAATCATACCCTCGACATCTCCTTCTTCCATTTTTTATGTTTTATATATAACTTCAATTTTAAAAAATTATGTTACTTCAACGGTAAATAAGTTTTCTGTACATTTATACTTACTCTTTTTAATTTTATGATTATTTCTCATAATAAAATCATAAAGATAAATATCTATAACATCTTTATTATATACATCAAAATAATCTGGATTCTCTGTATATCTTGCTGGCTGTCCCCAATTTTCAATTGATTCTGTTTCAAAATAACATCTTTTTAATTTACTACAAGGGACAATACTTTTATATTCTTTAAACAAATTTACCATTATCGGAGGGCCTAAACAATGAGAATCATTATCAATAAGAGTATCAATATAAATTTCTTCCACAAAGGGATTAATATTACTTATTATCAAAATAATATCTTCTATACTAAATTGTAAATCAACAAGTTTAGGTCCACCACTTGTCTCTATTAATTATTTTTTACTGTTTTGCTCTTTAAAATACTGATCTTTCTTATCATACTTAATAATAAGCTGTTTTAGAGTCGGTAAATTTTTTATTTTAACATAATCGCTGCTCAAAGTGTAATATGGATCCATATTAATTTTTAATACCTCTAATTCGGTAAAGTTAGAATAATTATACAATATATTTGTTTCAATGTATTTTAACTTCATTAGGTTATTAATTCTATCAAAGTTATTTTTAAACAATTGTATTCTTGATTGTATAGGTTACTCAACATACAAAGTTAAACTTGTTAAATTTTTAAGTTTATTAAAATTATGGGGAATAATAACATTTGTAAAGTTAAGTTTTCTCATTTTGTTCATATTACTAATACTCCAATCAGTATATAGGTTTTTCAAATACTATTTGAATAATAGTAAGAGAAAATTTGATTTACAAGTTCTTCCGCCAGATTTGTAAAAATAGGGTTCATAGTTTTTTTATCTTATTTTTTGTTTAATTTTAAAAAATAATGACTATCATCTAAAAAAATGTAATTACATTTTTTTTAGAATAACAACCTTCAATATACTTCAATCGTAAACTTCACATTTATTCTCCAACCGGTTAATGCGAACTCCATAATTAATTAATACAGGAATTAATGCTATACAGTATAAAGTAATTCCTAACAATACGATTGTAATACGGTTAACTTTTGGATCATCATATTTTTCAACATACTTTGTTTCCGCAATGGGAAGGGCATTTTCTGAGATTTGCACAGCTGTTGCTTCCATTTTTTTCATAAATATATAATATCTTCAATTTTAAAAAAAAATATTAACTTAATTATTGTATTTTGTAACACAAATACTTCCGATAGGAATTAATACCAGACAGACAACTGCAAGGGAAATTTGGATACAGAAAGATGCTAAAGCAAATTTCCAAATATTAGATTCTTCTAAATCTTTACAAGAGTTTTCCCACAATTCTACTCCTCCCCAAATTGCAAGACCAAGCTCAATAAATCCTTTATTACATACTACATCAATAATATTTGTTGATACTTGATTATTTTCATTAAATTTTACATTAAACCTATTAAAAAGACAATATTACACAAACCAATATATAAGCCCATAAATCCGGTCCATTATAATTATCATTTAAATTAGTAATACCAAATTCTTTTATAAGAAATACAATACCAAATACAAGATATATGATATTACCAAGAGCAACAGGGATACTACTAAATTTAGCAAATGTTACGTGACGTAATATTAAAGCAACATGTAACAACCTTATTTTTTCCCAATTATCAAACATTGTCACTGCTTTTAATACATCATCATACACATCAGTAAAAAGATACTCACCCTTTACATAGTATCTTATCCTATTATAGACAGATGAATTTTTCTCAACTAAAGAAATTAAAGTTTTGAGTGGAAACCCAAGCAAAGCATGAGGATTATTGCTGTTCAAAACATAATTTGAATGTTCCATAAAATAATCATATTCTGTTTTTCCTTCTATTTTTCTACACACTTGTTTCATTTCATGTTCAGTGAGAGATTCTTCTACTTTGAAATAGTGAGACATATGTTTTTTGCAAATAACATTTCTTCATTTTTAAAAATGAAGAAAAATAAAACGATAAAAACTATGGCATCGAATAAGCGAACTCGCGATGAAGAACAATCAGAAGAACATGTTCAAAGGCAAAAAGTTGACGATTTTAAGGAAATTACAAGGAAAATATATGGCTGTATTGATGAAACTGAAAGTTTACCACTTGAAACATTTAAAATGTTACCATATTTTGACAGACTTAGGTTTATCGACATCGTAATATCCGCTGCGGGTAAGATTTATGAACATCAATTTATTTCCTACTTGTTGTCTGTAACAAGACTTAAAATAACTGGATCTAATTTTAAATCTGGAATGCAAGAATATAAAGTTCCAATAATTTTCAATCTATACAAGGTTTTAGTCGTCTCACCAACATTGAAATCATTTGTAAGAAATATTATCACCGGTGATGAAATGTTGTTTAATTATTGTATTAACAAACAAATTATTGAAGTTGGTACACTTATAGATCAAATGACAACCGAGGAACTTCAAACAAAATTAATTGGAAATAATTATGATTCACCGATTTTCCGCAATTTATTCAGCATGGATAGTGTTGAAATTTTACAAAAAGTTAATCAAAAAATAAGATTTTCTTGCTTAGAATTAGTTAAGGTTGCAATAAATTTTAATGCAACTGAATGTATTAATTTCTTAATGAAAAACATTTGCACGATGAACAAATCTACGTCTAATACAAATATCATAAATTGGTTTATTACCCATGACGAAATTAGTTTAATACCATTTATTCCATATGAATTTACGGATACAAAACAAATCACTTCCGCTATAACGTGTTCAGCAAATGGAAAAATAAAACTCCACATTAATAATACTACACGGCCACAACTTTTTGTAGCATGTGGAGAACTATTAAAAAAATGGGAGTAAAATTATCTTAATCTTTTGATAACAATGATATTGGAAGAATTATTACTATTGCTATTTTATCACCAATAGTAACAGAACCAACACCTTTTGATTCACCAGACCTTACATATTTGATGTCAATTAATCTAATATTTTTTTCATCTATTTTTTCTTCTGAAATTACAATAGTTTTATATCCATCGTCTGAATAACTAATTGCAAAAGCAAGAAAATCCCCATTAATCATAATTTGTTCTGCTAAATTCATAATTTTTTTCATGTGACCCAATGTGACAATTTCCCAATCTAAATAATTTATCATAAATAATATCACGTGGGTAAACATTCTTTCTGAAATATTACTTGCGTCACAAAAATCTTTCACAATATTAAATACTTTTGATCCAGGAATTAGAAATGATAAAAAGCCATTAAATATTACCCCTAGATGTATATCATCGTTATCCTTTAATTGCAATATTGTGTCAATATAACAGAAGAATGACTTGAATTTATTTTCTTCAGGCATTTCTTCCCTAAATAATCTTAATTCTTTTTCTTCCAGCATAGGAACAATAGTAAAATTGCTATTTAAAAGCTGTAAATATAGCTCTCCGTCTGACATGTTTTTAAACTAATTATTATCTTTAATTTTAAAAAAAAGTTAGAAATATTTTTTTCTCAACTCGGGAAGCATTAGGACAGTTACTGTTTTCTCTTCTTTTAAGCTAGGGACTTCAGTTGGTGTTAAGGTAATATTATTAAATACCTTAAAATCTTTTTTTGGATATGGTGTAAACAATTCATTCCCAATATTTGCAAAAGCAGATTTATACTCGTGGATAATATATGCTTTTGACATATCTGAATCCTTATCGAAAACAACACATAACACCCCATCTGTATTTATTATGGCAACAGAAGATTCTGAAGACGTACTCATTTTTACTATTCTTTCAGCTTCATCATCAGATAGTAATATAGGAAAATCACAATGACCATATCCAAGCAAAGACATTTTTGTGTACAAATCTTCATTAGATATTAATTTTTCAGGAATCTTCAGTGTAAATACCCTATGTGTAAAATCTGGTAGAAATATATCTTTTCCAGGTATCTTCGCAATTTTTAATTCACCAACCATATGTGTTAATTGATTGTCTCTAATATTGCAAAGAATATTATATTTTACATTTTTACAGATGATAACGGAATAATTGTTTTCATTCATCGAAACAATAATTAATGCAAACGGCAAACCACTATTCAAAGCCATTATTGCACTTCTAAACAACAATCTTATATAATCAAGTTTTAACTCCATCCAATCAAAATGAGTGCACAAAGTTAAAATAACACCATTATATAGATAATCATCTAGATCATCAGCATTAAAATAAGATTTTATGTGATTATACAAGGGACTTTTGATTGTCAATATTTTTAACAATCTTTCAAATTCTATTTCTAAAATTATGTCCACCTTATCAGAATTCAATTTCAAATTAACCCTATTAAGCATAAAATCACATATTTTCTTAATGTTATCTTCTTTTGACAGTTGTAAATAGAATCTTGACAGTTCTTCATCTTGGATTAAATCTCTAACGTCAATTTTTTCTTTTGCCATTGTTTTTTATACAATAATTATCTTCAATTTTACATTACCTTGATTATACTAGTGACAAGTTGTGTTTTTATACACAGGCTTAAAATCATACAAATATTAGGGGTGTATAAAAGGTTATCGGGTTTGAAAAAAAATAATTTATAGGATATACGATCATGTCTTCCGCTCCCAATTTCAAAAATTATCTAGTAACAGATAGTGACGAACCTGTAAAAATAACTTCAACAAAACCAAGTAAATATAGAAGTTTATGGGTCGGCATCAGTGTTGTCGCTCTACTAATTGCAACTGTTTATCTTTGTATTTTATTTTTTGGATCAAAATGTTACATAGTTAATAATTTCCTTTATCCAAGTGATAAATATAATAAACTAGCCTATCCAGTTGCAAGAAATAACTTAACAATAGGGTTTATATTATTAATACTTATTTCACATTTAGCGGATCAAATAGCTTGTGGGAATATTTGTTTATGTTAAAAATAAAGAGATGGATCTTTTAAATTGTATTCTTTTGGTAAATAGTGCTTCAGTCTTTTTTCCACTTCATTAATATCAGGATTTTCTAACAGATGTAAACACCCTTTTGTTGCATAATTTACTATCATTTTATTGATAATATCGTTAGAAACGTGTTGAATACATTTAATATACTTATCAATTTGTCTCTGTTCTAAAGGCATTGATAAATTATCTATTCTATCCATTGTTAAATCATAGGTAATAATTTCTATAATTTTTTCTTGTATTTTTTCTTCGTAATTAATTTTCTCCATTATATAAAATAACATAAATATTATGGAGATAAATCAAGAAAATGGGCAATCATTAAATAATTGGAAAATACGAAAAAAATAAACCAAAAAACAATTTTCCACTAACATCGTTTATCGTACTTGCAATAATTGTTGTGATTATCGGGATTGTATTTATGGCAAGTAATGATATGTTTAATGGGGGTATTATTTTTGGATCTG
>VMHT01206766.1_pt1 | contig 13047 bp, 8 predicted proteins | sample 4693611 | NCBI WGS metagenome assembly VMHT01 (sample SAMN12280063, study PRJNA550983) | marine metagenome | isolation source: seawater sampled from same location over 5 years 0.02-0.2 micron viral filtrate | place: USA: collected off the coast of southern California halfway between the port... ... | reverse complement strand
TGACATGGCGCTTAATTTAGGTTTCTCTGGATTTAGAAGAGGTTCTTATGACTTCTATAAGTCTGACTGGAAATACTTAAACGATGCTGCTGCAAGAGGTGGATTTGGTGATGTTTCAGGATGTTTAATTCCTGCTGGAACTTCTAGTGTTTATGACCAATCACTTGGTAAAAACATTGCAAGACCTTTCTTACACGTAAGATATAGAGCTTCACAAACTGATGACAGAAGAATGAAATCTTGGGTTACTGGTTCTGTAGGTTCTGCTTCTTATATTGGAGATGACATCATGGAGGTTCACTATTTATCTGAAAGATGTTTAGTAGTACAAGGTGCTAATAACTTTGTAATGTTAAAAGAATCATAATTAATAACCTTTAAAAACTAAACAAAATGGATAAATTTTTAATTTTCATTGACGCAGCTGATGATGCCGCTATGTACCCAATGTCAAGATTTCTTGGAATGACTGTTGCAGGTGATGCAACTATCTTAGTAAAGTTTTCAAGTTCTATTGGTAGTTTTGGTACAGATGGTTCTGCCGCTGATATTGTCACGCTTACTGTTACTGCTGATTCTGAGCTAAAAGTGTTTAAAGCACTAGCTGAGAAAATTAGTGATGTAGGTGCTTACAACGCTAATAAATACTTAGTTGTTTGTGATGATGTAAACTCAGTGTTTGCACATGCAGATGTATTAAGTTGTACAATAGCTATTGATTCATAGTAATCAATTATATTAAACCAAAGGCGTCTTTATGGCGCCTTTAGGTTTATTTTTTTAACTATTTAATTATATTATATTATGGAAACGAAAGTTCAAAAGCCTAAAAAGGCTAAAAAAGAAAAGATTGAGGTAGTAGAACCTCAAGGCCCAACTTGGGAAATTAAAGATAGACAGTATTATTTAAAAGGTAACGCTTCGCCGTTGTCATATGTATTACAGTCTAAATCTACAAAAAGAAAACCAATGTTATGGTTTGATGAAAGTAAAAATATGAATAGAGAGATTAGATACGCTAGTAATCAAAACTCTGTGTTTGTAGATGAGCAAGATAAAAACGTTATACTGGATCATATTATTTTTGAAGAAGGTGTTTTATTTGTGTCAAAACAAAATCAACCATTACAAAAACTTTTATCTTTATATCACCCTAAAAAAGGATTTGTTTATGAAGAAAAAGACCAAGTAGCAGAAGCTAAAGAAGAGTTGTTTAGCATTGAAACTGAAATGCAAGCTCTTAACACAGCTGTATCTATCGATATTGATCAAGCAGAAGCTATATTAAGAGTTGAATATGGATCAGCCGTAGGTAATATGAGCTCTAGTGAGATAAAAAGAGATCTTTATATCTTTGCTAAAAGTAATCCTATTTTATTCTTAGACTTAGTTCAAGATGAAAATGTTATACTTAGGAACTTTGCTATTAAAGCAAACGAAATGAATATAATAAAATTATCACAAGATCAAAGAACTTTTACTTGGGGATCAACTGATAGAAAGTTAATGGAAGTACCTTTTGATGAAAACCCATACAGCGCATTTGCTTCATGGCTTAAAACAGATGAAGGTGTTGAAGTTTACAAATCAATACAGAAAAGAATAAATTAACAACTAATAGTCACAGCCCTTTAATTAGGGCTAGTGATTATAACAATATATAAACATGGCAATATCAGTAGACAATGTATACACTAAAGTATTATCAATACTTAATAAAGAGTCTAGAGGTTTTTTAACTCCTGGAGAGTTTAATAAAATAGGTTCTCAAGTACAATTAGATTTGCTTGATAAAGCTTTTTATGACTACAACAGGGCTATAGTTAGACAATCTGCAGGTAGAGGCGGACAAGGATATGCTGATATACCAAGAAAAATACAGGATAAAATAGATCCTTTTTATGCTACAAGTAGCATATCATTAACTAGTGGCGTAGGAACTTTACCTACGTTTTACAATATTATAAATGTTTCTGCAGACAGTAGATTAACTGATGTAGAAAGAATAGAAAAATCTAAACTAAGCTTTTTATTATCTTCACCATTAACAGCTCCTTCTACAACTTTTCCAATATACTATATAACAGGTAGCACTGTAACGGTAAATCCTAGTTCATTATCAACTATTCAAATGGATTATATATCTGTTCCAACTGATCCAGTGTGGGCTAACACTATAGATTCTACTACTGGAGCTTTAACTTTTGATAGTGATAATGCTGTAGATTTTACATTACATCCTTCAGAAGAAGTTGAATTAGTATTAGGTGTATTAAAATATGCTGGTGTGGTAATAAAAGATCCATCAGTAATACAAATGGCTACTCAAGAAGATAACATTAAAACACAACTTGAAAATTAATATAAATGGGATTATTAGGAACAACAAGTGAACAAGCGTATTACGAAGGCAATAATCTTGGTAATTATAGATACACTTCATTATCAAGTGTTATTAATAACTTTATGGTAGCTTACGTTGGTGATGGAAAATTAATAGACAATGTTAGAAAGTCTGATGTTTTATTCCATGCTAAAAGAGGTTTACAAGAATTTAGCTATGATGTTTTAAAAACAGTAAAAGCTATAGAAGTTGAACTAGCACCATCGTTATCTTTAGCTATGCCTCAAGACTATGTGAGTTATGTTAAGTTAACTTATACAGGAAGTGATGGTATAAAAAGAATTATATACCCTACAACTTTAACTATAAACCCAACTTCTAACCCATCTCAAGATGAAGAATATGATTATTTTTATGATGACGATGGTAATTTAATTGAAGGTCCTTCTTATACTGAAGAAAAATGGAAAAACTATGACACTGATAATATAACTGGTAATTTAGCTTCAGAAGATGATTATTATATAGGTACTGATGAGTATTTACAGTATGTTGGGGGTAGAAGATATGGTTTAGAACCTGAACACCAACAAATAAACGGTTATTTTACTATAAACGAAAGAACTGGTAGCTTTAATTTTAGTAGTGATTTAGCTGGTAAAGTAATAGTACTAGAGTATGTATCTGATAGTTTAGGTACTGATGCTGAGATGAAAATACATAAGTTTGCAGAAGAAGCATTGTATAAGCATATTGCTTTTAATGTTCTAGCAACTAAAAGAAATATTCCTGAGTATATAGTACAAAGATACAAAAAAGAAAGAAGAGCAGCGCTTAGAAACGCAAAGCTGAGGTTATCTAAGCTTAATTTAGAGCAGATGACTCAAATAATGAGAGGTAAAAGCAAACACATAAAAAACTAATAAGTTATGCCTGAGATTAAAAATAATTTCATCCAGGGTAAAATGAATAAAGATCTTGATGATCGACTTTTACCTAATGGACAATATAGAGATGCTCAGAACATAATAATAACAAAGTCTGATGACTCTGATGTAGGTGTTCTGCAAAACGTAAAAGGTAATAAAAAACCTTATACAGATAGTGTAAACGTAGTAGCTGATAATCCTAATGCTGAGGTTATAGGTGTTTATGTTGACAACCAAAAAGAAAGAGTGTTTTATTTTGTTACAGATAGATCTACAGGTGTTCTTTCTGATTTAATAGGCCCGCCGGGCTCTAGTGGTAACCCACTTGCTGATTCAGATACTTTTCATGGTATATACTATTGGAGTCAGTCTAGTGGAAACGTTACACCTAAATTAATAGTTAAAGGTCATTTTTTAAATTTTTCAAAAGATTATTTAATAACAGGTATTAATATAATAGATGATATATTATTTTTTACTGATAACTTAAATCAACCAAGAAGAATAAATGTACAAACAGCTATAGATAACGCGTCTTTTTATGATAGTGAAGCTAAAATAGCAGTTGCTAAGTTTGCTCCTTTTTACCCTATTAGATTATTAGATTCATCTAACGCTTCTACAATGTCTGCTGATTCTGAAATTGACTCTGACTTTTTAAAAAATCAGTTTGTAAGATTTAGTTATAGGTTTAAATACGATGATGGTGAGTTTTCTACAATGGCGCCTTTTACTCAAGCTGTATTTATACCTAAAATATATCAAGATGGAGCTACTGGTTTAACAGCTACTCAAAAAACAAAAATATTTGAAACAGCTGAAGTTGAAGATATGGTTAATTTTATAAATAAAGTTATTTTTAAAATACAAATGCCTTCTACTAGCGCAACAGTTTTAAAAGATAATAGTATTAAAAAAATACAGCTTTTATCAAGAGTCGATGGTGATTTATCAGTTAGAGTTGTTGATGAATTAGAAGCGTCTATAACAACTGTTACAGATGGTATAATAAACTATACTTATAAATCTTTTGAACCATTTAAAACGTTGCCAGAAGATCAAACTACAAGAGTTTTTGATAATGTTCCATTAAGAGCAAAGTCTCAAGAAATAATTAGCAATAGAGTTGTTTATGGTAATTTTACTGAAAAAAGAAGTTTAGCTAATACAGTAATAGATTTTGACGCAGACACATCTACTAAAAATAACGTAACAAGTAGTAATGATGATTATTTATATAACGAATATAAATATCACTCAGTAAAACAAAGAAGAAATTACCAAGTAGGTATCGTTTTATCAGATATATTTGGAAGACAAACACCTGTTTTATTACCTATATCTACTACAACTAAAACATCTACAGAAAGATCTTCTGTTTATGTACCAGCAAAAGATCCAACTACTTTTAATTCATCTAACTGGCAAGATTACGATGATACAGGAACTAATACAACAAATTGGGGTGATGTTCTTAGAATAAGATTTAATCAACCAATATCTAATGCTTATAGTAGAGAAAATCCTTTTGGTTGGTACTCTTATAGAGTAGTAGTTAAACAACAAGAGCAAGAGTATTATAATGTATACACTACAGGTATGCATAGAGCAGCTACTAATATAGGCTTTATAACATTAAACGGTGATAATGTGAATAAAATACCTAGAGATGTTACAGATGTAAATAGAGATACTGGTGTTGCGGGTAGTGAAGCTAGAATATTTCCTAAAGTAATAAATTTTAACAATGCTAGTGACGCTAATGTTGCTTCTGTGTTATCAAACGGTGATTTATTTGACGTAACAGAAGTAGGTTTGCTTTCTGAGTTTGGATATAATCCTACGGCTGATGCCACTATAGCTAATTTTTATGGTGAAAATACAGATGTAAATGGATTAGGTGATTTATATGTAGCTAAATTACCAGCTGATCAACTTAGATTTCCACCAATGACCGCGCCGTCTAGACAAGGTGGTTTAGCTGTTTTTGAAACTGAACCATTTAATTCTAAGCTTGATATATTTTACGAAACATCAAGCTCTGGTTTAATATCTGACTTAAACACAGCTGTGTCTGCTTCTTTAACAGGTATAACAAGTATAACATCTACTTTGCTGTTAAATAATGGTGGCGTTGGTTTGACAGAAGCTACGCACTCTGGTGATAATATTTTTGAAATATTTGCTAATAACGCTAGTGGACCTCAAAATGCTACGTTAGAATTATTATCTGTAGTTGATTTACTAGGTAATGATGTTAGTTCTAGTTTTGAGTTTGATGTTCTTACTAACAAAGTTAAAACACTTACAACTTTTTATTATGGTGAAAGTGGAAACGAATACTCATTTAGATTTAAATCAACTTTTGGCGGTGAAGATTTTACAGAAATTATAAGCATATCTTTACAAAACATTGTTCCTGTAATAAATTTACCTATAAACCCAATACAAATAGATCATACTATAAACATTGGAGAAGAAGTAGGTGTTGCTAGAGCTGAAAATGGAACTGCTGATCAAGATTTTAGATTTAGCGATATGGAGTTTAGATTAGTAAGCCAAACAAATAATGCTGGTACGTATGCTTTATCTGATTCTGGTAGCATAACTACTACTACAGAATTAATTTCTGATAAATCTGACACGTTAGAAATAAAAGTTATTGACTCTGACGGTGTAACAGAATCGTCATTGAACACGTTGACTATAAATACAACTTCTTCAAACTACAAACCTTTTTATATATCATCAATTGGTTATGACACTGCTGGGCTTGCTCAAAACCAACCAACGACTGAGCTTAGATACCATGATGGTGTTAGTGATACTCCTATTAAAAACGATTTAGTGTATGAGTATTTTTCAGGCGCGTTAATAGTTACTGGATTATACCAACCTTTTGGTACAGATGGTAAATTCCGCACTATGAGTAAAAACCCAAGTAGCTCTGCTCTGTTATCATTTAAATCAGATAGTACTGGTAAAGTAACAGATATTAGTACACAGTAAAGTAAACTTTAAACATGTAATATAAATTAGATGGCATATACATTAGAAATATCTTATTTTAATTCGGTTATATTAAAGCCAGCAACTACAGTAGCTTCTATCCAAACTGATGCCACTCTGCTATTAAATGGCGTTCCTGCTACTATTAATTATAGTAATCAAACAGGTGACTGGCATATTGAAGAGTCTAGAATAAAAGGTGGTTTTAATGAAGACTCTATGGGTTATGGTGTTAAAGCTTATATAACTGATGAAAATTACGATATAAACCATAGACAAAACGCTTTAATTTATTCCGGTATATTTAATACTAGAACTGGTGTAAATCAAACAAATGAGTTTAGTACAGCTGAGGCGATAACTAGAGCTGTAGACTCTGCAGATGGTAGTATACAAAAGCTATATGCAGAAGATACTAATTTACTTATATTTCAAGAAGATAAAGTAAGTAGAGCTTTAATTGATAAAGACGCTATATTTACAGCTGAAGGCCAAAGATTAAGTGTATCAGGTGCTCAAGTTATAGGACAAGTAGTTCCTTATTCAGGTAGGTTTGGTATATCTAAAAACCCTGAAAGTTTTGCAGTATATGGTAATAGAAAATACTTTGCTGATAAAAACAGAGGTGCTATGATGAGATTATCTCAAGATGGTATTACGCCAATATCTATGTTTGGTATGTCTGACTTTTTTAGAGATAATATAGCTAAATCAAATAAAGTATACGGTGTTTACGATGAGCACCATAAAAAATATGTAGTATGTTTAAAACAAACTGATATTGATTACACTGTAAGTTTTGATGACGGTAATAATGGTTGGATAAGTTTTTACTCATATAAACCAAATTTTGGTTTTAGTTTAAATGCAAAATATTATACGTTTAACAAAATTGATATATATCAACATTATAGTACTGATCGTAGAAATTATTTTTATGAAAATGCTTATGTAAGTACTGTTGATTTAATAGCTAATCAAAATCCATCGGTTGTTAAAAACTTCCATACAATAAACTATGAAGGAACAACTGGTTGGAAAATGAACTCTTCTGTAACAGATTCATTACACTCTGCGTATACTGTATTATCAAACGAAGACACGACTGTAGCTTCTAGTATACCAGTTAATTTTGTTAAAAAAGAAGATAAATACTACGGTCATTTAAGAAACAATACTAGTACTAATACAACTGGGCAAGTAGTTGGTATAGATGTATCTGGTATTAAAGGATTTTTTACAAAAGTACAATTAGAAAACAATAAAACAACTGCAGCTGAATTATTTTCAGTGTCACATGAAGCGGTGTTTTCATCAAATTAATAAATAATAAATTATGAGTGCAACATTAATAGCAGCTGGAATTAACCTTGTAGGTGGATTAATAGGTGGTGGTAGCGCGCGTAGAGCTAGAAAACGTGCAGAAAGAGCTATGAGAGATCAACAAAGAAGATTAGATCAAGTTTTAGCTAATAGACAAGCTATTATAAATCCTTATGCTGGTGTTACAGATTTAAGTAGTTTAATTAGTAATCCATTTGCTAATTTACAAGTTGCTACAGAAGCTGCAGAGTTTCAAGCAGAAGAAGCTGATATGTCACTTGCTAGCACATTAGATACATTAAGAGCTACTGGCGCAGGTGCTGGTGGTGCAACTGCTTTGGCGCAAGAAGCTTCAAGATCAAAAAGAAGTGTTGCTGCTAGTATTGCTTCACAAGAAGCTGCTAACGAAAGAGCAAGAGCTCAAGGTGAAGCACAAGCGCAACAAAGAAGAATGGCTGAGCAACAAAGATTACAGTCTGCGCAAGCTTTAGGATCTGCTTATCAATTTGAAGCACAAGAAGCAAGATCCATTGCGGATATATCAAGATTATCTGGTATGGCACAACAGTCAGGACAACAAGCTATGGACGCTGCAGCTGCGCAAGGAAATATACTTGGAAGTGCTTTTGGAAATATTGCAAACATAGCTGCTGCTGGAATAACAGGGCAAGCTAATATTGATGATGCAACAGGTGGCGCAAGTGGCGCGTCATCTATAGGTTATACAATGCCAACCGATCTTGGATTACCATCGTAAAAAATAAAAAATAATAATATGTCATTACCAGTTATAAAAGCAAAAACATTTGATTACGGAAATTACTCTAGACCACAACAAATTAAATATAGAAGTGCTGGCGAAGGTATAGCTAGGGGTATGCAGCAGGGTAGTCAAGCTATAGCGTCTGCTATTTTAAAATCATCATCTATAAAAGCTGATGCTATAAGAGCTAAGAAAAAATTAGATGAAGAGTTAACAATACATCAAGACAGGATTTTAACAAACGTTGCTTCTCAGTTAGGAGCTGATTTTGCTAGTAAAAACGAAGATATAATAGCTAAAATGGTTGATGATTATGTTGTTATGCCAAATGATAGTAGAGAAGTTAGAAATCAAAAAATATTAGGTTTTCAAAATGAGTTTGAAAAACTAAAATCAATATCTGATTATCAAAAATCTGAAAACCCAATGCAAGATGATGCTGATTTGGTAGCTGGTAACTCTGCGGTAGATTATTTTGCTCAAGGTACTATTAGAAACGGTTATGTTGAACTTGAGTATGATGAAGAAAATAAAACAATAAAAACTTTGATACCTAGAGTTAATTTTGATGGTAGTAAAGCTTTAAGCGGTCGTTTTGGAGCAGCTGCAGGTTTAACTTTTGATAAAGAAGAAGTTGATGTATCAGATATAATATCAAGAAAAATAAATCTTAAATATGATTCGGTAAATGACATTAGAGAAAGTGGATTAGAATTAACTCCAAAACAATTACAGTCATTGAGAGCTTCTGATCTAAGATTTAACGATGCTATAAAAACTTCTGCGAGCGGTAATGGCCAAATAATAACCAGCTACGATCCAGTTAAACTAAAAACATTGTTATTGAATGATGAAAACCCTACTTCTTTAAATAGAAATATTAACAAGCTTGTTCAAGATAAAGCTGAAACTATATGGGAGCAAAAAATTAGATTTGCTGGTGATAAAGATTTAGGTGATTTTGATGGATCTGATAATCAAGTTGATCAAGTTAAAGAGTTTGTAATAGATGATTTAGTATCTAATTATTCAAGATCTGCTTTATCAATAGAAACACCTAAAATAAACACTCCTAGTGCTAGTGATATTTCAACAGCAAACGCTGCTAATACTGCTAAAAATTTTATAAGTGAATATGGAAAAAATCTTTCATTATACTCTGACAGTGTTTCAAAAGGTAAAGAATATGATATATTACCTTTAGAAAATACATTTAAAGGTAAAAACCACAATAAACTTGGCACTATAAGTAGGATTATTGGTTTGGGTGATGAAGGTTATCCATATAAAGAAGAAGGTAATAAATTTAACGTTGTTTTTGAGTTTAAAAAAGGACAACAAACCGATACATTTACTGTAGATCTTTCAGATCAAAACGCGTTTAATAATTTTGTTAGTGAAATAGGATTTGTTGATAGCGCTTCTACTAATCAAAAAGTTATAGATTTTATTAAACAAAATCCTATTAAATTTGAACCTAGTGATAGAGAAAAATCTTTTAAAATTATAAAAGATGCTGAAGACGAAATAACGCCAGAAACATTAGACGCAAAACAAGATTTAGTTGAAGATAAATTACTAGGAGTAAATAAAGAGTTTAGTCAAAGACAAGTTAAATTATAGATTAATAATATGCCAATAGAATTAAGCGTTTTAACTGAAAAACTCCGTGAACAAGGCAAAACAGAAGATGAAATACAGAGTATTACTAAATACTATGATGACTATGTTCAACAGGAAGATTTAAAAACAAAACAACTAGAGCAACAACAAGCTGATGAAGAAGCTGCTAATAGATCAGTTGTAGGTTCTGCGGCTTCAAAACTTGCTAGAGGTTGGGTAAGCGCGGCTAAAGGTGCTACAGCTTTAAAAAATAATATAATTTTTGGAGCTATAAATGCTTTTAATCCTGACTTAAGTGTTGAAGAAAAAAAAGGTATTAGTAATGTTTTAAAAAATGTTGGAGGTGTTGCTTTTGATCCTAAGTACGGCGTAGGTGGTACTGTAGCTGGTTTTGATAAAGTTATAGAAGAGTTAAATCAAAATGTAAGATTAACAGAGTTTTCTACTGTTTCTGAATCTGCAGAAAAAGGTAATTATTTAGAAGCTATAGAACTAGCTATTGGTGGTATACTTGAAACAACTCCTTCAATAGCCGCTGCTTATGGTGGATATGGCGCTATTGCTTTATTTGGAGCTAGCGTTGCTGGTAACAAGTTTGATGAAGAGTTTGAAGCTAACCCTGAACAAAGTATACAAAACCTTACACTTAATGCTCTTGGTACTGGTGCTTTAGAAAGCACGTTTGAAATAGCTACAAGAGGTTTAATGAAATATACTGGTTTAATAGCTAATAAATCAGGATCTGAAACGGCTAAAGAGTTTTTGAAAACAGGTTTTACAAGCGTTGCCAAGAAAATGGGTGTAGCTGGTATTGGTGAAGGTATTGGTGAAACAGCTACAGAGCTATCTGTAATGGGATTAGATGCTATTACGTTAGGAAAAGATATAGATTTATTTGCAAAAGAAACTTTATATAGACTAGGTGATTCTTTTATATTAGGTAACTTAATGGGTAATACTATGGGAGCTGTTGGTAGTGTTAATTCTGCTGCTAGAAATAGAGCAGAGTTTCTATTAACACCTATTGATACTAAAAAACAAATGTTAAGTGTTGCTAGTGAAATATCTAGGTTAACTAAAGATTTATCTAACACTCAAACAGAAGAAGGTAAAAAAATAATATCAGATAAAATAAATAAATTAGAAAATAATTTAGTTAGAGCTAGAGCAGAAGTTTCAAAAGGTTTAAACTCTTTAAATCAAGAAGAATTAAGCACATATGCTAAAAATCAAGATGAAATAATAAAACTACAACAAATATTATCTAGCAATGATCCTGATTTAACAAAACAAACCGCGGTAGAAAAAATTGTAGATTTACAAAATCAAAACTATGATTTGTTTGTGAGCGGAGCTAAAAGACACTTAGCTAAAAACATCGAAACAATTAAGCCAGCTGCTGAAAAACTAGGTGTTGAAATACAAGAATTTAACACCGCAGAAGATTTTGCAAAAGCTACTGGTCAAAGTAGTGATATTGATGGTTTTATACAAGGTAATAATATTTTTATAAATAATCAGGTTGCTTCACAAAAAGACGCTATATCTGTAGGTTCTCATGAGTTATTACATAGAATTATAGGTGATAAGCTTACTGATAGAGATACTAAGTTAGAACTAGCTAATGGTTTAATAGAAATATTAAAAGAAGAAGGTAATTTAGATGTAGTTCAAAAGCGTATAGATGATAGTTATAAATTTAAACTTGATAAAGACGGCAATGTTGTAGGTGAAAATAAACTTGAAGATTATGCTGAAGAGTATTTTACTGTTTTTTCTGATGCTATAGTTAAAGGCGATATACAGTATAAGGAAACTGTTTTTCAAAAAATATTGAACTTTTTTAATTCTTTTGTAAATAAATTTACGCCATTTAAACAAGCTAAATTTAACACAGCTCAACAAGCTTATGATTTTGTAAAAGATTATTCTAAAAATATAAAAAAGGGCATAGTAACAGAGCAAGCTATAGATTTAGCTGGACAAGCAACAACGGAAGTTAAAGGATCTGTGACTCAAGCTGATAGAGCAGCTTTAGGTAATCAAATAAAAGCTTTAGTGCCAGAAGGTACCACTAAACAACAATATGACAGTCAAGTTATTGGTGATGTATATAACGACTTGGTAGTTGGTGATAGATTAAACGGTATAATTAGAGGTCAATTAAACAAGTTTGGTGTTACTGGTGATAATGTATTTGGTAAACCTATAAATAACTTTGTAGAAGATGTTAAGCAAAGATTATTTGAAGGAAGTTTAACAAGGTTTAACCCTGAAACAAACGATGACTTAGGTGGTTTTGTTGTTAGTGAATTACAGCAATTTAGAATAGGTGATGTAGTTAATAGGTATAGAAGAGAACAAGCTGGTAGTTTAGACGTACAAGCTGGTGAAACTGGCTCTATAAGAACACCTGTAGCTGATGAAGCTGTGGATGTAGAAACTACAGAAGCTCCAAGATCAGAGTTAAAGCAAGGCTTAAGAGTTGATGGTGAACAATTTGTTGATCAAAAACTAGAAGATGAAATAGAAGCTAATACTATTGAAATAGTTGAAGGTGTTACGCCTGAAACTAACGATAAAGATTTTAAAACGTTTGTTAAAGACGCTGCTCAACAAAAATCATTTAAATCTGTTAAAAATAAGTTAAAAAACTTTGAAAAGTTTTTAGAAGATAATCATAGCGTTTTATTTAACAGTAATAATCTACCTATTGCTACATTAGTAGCGATGGAACGTAGAACACCTGCAGCTGATAGAATATTTACAGGTGAACCTACTAGATTAACCACACAAGCTCAAATAGACAAAGCTATTGATGAAGGTGATTTTTATGTAGAAAACGAAAAGCAAGGGCCATCAAAATATCCTAGAAAAAAACCTACTGTAGAACAAGTTAAAAACTTTTTCTTTAACGTAGGCGCTAGCACTAAAGGAACTAGAAAAGATGGTTTAGTAAACGCTATATCATTTGGTTTATTTAGAGATATAGTTCCAGGTGTAATGAACAGAGCTGATATAGTTCAAGAAGATATAGCTAAAGTATCTGCTAAATT
>VMHT01094049.1_pt1 | contig 13047 bp, 10 predicted proteins | sample 4693611 | NCBI WGS metagenome assembly VMHT01 (sample SAMN12280063, study PRJNA550983) | marine metagenome | isolation source: seawater sampled from same location over 5 years 0.02-0.2 micron viral filtrate | place: USA: collected off the coast of southern California halfway between the port... ... | reverse complement strand
GGAAGAGACCGGGATCGCCGTGGAGCCGTGGGCTGCTGCATCTGTAGCAAAGGTGTTTGACAGTCTGGGTCTTTCTTACAACAGGACAGAAGGATCTAATGCGCCCTCCTTTACAAAGAACTTTCTGGCGAATCATACGCACCCTGTCGCGCAAAAGATTGTACGCCTGCGCGAGTTTAACAAGGCCAACACGACATTTGTCGAGACTATTCTTAATCATGCGCATAATGGTCGTATCCATTGTGATTTTCATCCTCTTCGTACAGATGACGGGGGCACAGTTACAGGAAGATTTTCGTCGTCCAACCCGAATCTCCAGCAAATCCCAGCGAGAGATCCAGAAATCAAAGCGATGATTCGTGGTTTGTTTATACCCGAAGAAGGGTGTAAATGGGGAAGCTTTGACTATTCGGCCCAGGAGCCGCGCTGGCTTGCTCACTACTGTGCTAGTATGCCAAACCCCCACCCATCTGTCGAGGGCGTCGTTGCCGCATACAAAGAGGGTGACGCTGACTTTCACCAGATGGTGGCAGATCTTGCTGGAATTACACGCAAGGAAGCAAAGACAGTAAACCTTGGTATCATGTACGGTATGGGCAAGAAGAAGCTGGCTGGTGTGCTAGACATCGACCTCAATGAGGCAACTGAACTGATGGAGGGATATCACTCCAAGGTTCCTTTCGTTAAAGGCATGGCGGATGCTGCTGCTAAAGCAGCGATGGACAACGGTAAGATTCGCACATGGCTGGGGCGGAAGTGTCGCTTCGATATGTGGGAGCCAAAGTCATTTGGCTACAACAAGGCTATGAAGCTGGAGGAAGCAGCAGAAGAGTACGGCGGCAAGGGCCGCATCCGTAGAGCGTTTACTTACAAGGCTCTCAACAAACTGATCCAAGGTTCAAGCGCCGACCAAACAAAGAAGGCAATGGTTGACTGCTACGCAGAGGGTCTTGTGCCAATGTTAACAGTTCACGACGAGCTATGCTTTAGTGTACAATCAGAGGACGAGGCGGAACGTATTAAAGAAATCATGGAGACATGCGTTGATGGCTTGAAGGTTCCGTTTGAGGTAGATGCCGAGCTTGGTGACAACTGGGGAGAGGTAGGATGATCCGGTGTTTTCATTGTGAGCATGAGCTTATCTGGGGCGGGGACCACGATGCAGAAGATGATGAGGGTGGAGCAATGATTGAGTCCAACCTGTCATGTCCTAACTGCAATGCGTTCTATCTTGTCTGGCTTCCGATAGACGAGAGTTGATATGTTATTCAAAGCAGCGTTGATGATATGCCTGATAGCTCGTCCCGACGCTTGCTTTATCGCGGACGATACTCGCGGACCATATGAAAGCATCGCTGTGTGCAGCGACAGATTAGCTGATATGATCGTCACAATAGAAAACGACGAGACAATAGGTGCTATTCACTACGTCCGGGGTGCGAGGTGCGAGGTTGACACAACCACCAAGCATAAAACATCGATTCTCAGCGACCTCAAGGTACTAGGACACGACACCCCTTAACGAAGTCCACGAGAATCGACATTTTTATCTAATGATTTTAGTTACTTACTCAAGCTCTGCAAGTGCCCGCATACGCTCGACCAAGCGTCTTGCGCGGTTGGGAACCTGAGTATACCACCTGGAATCGACCATCTCGTCGGCTGCTGCCATAAAGTCACGAGCATCCACACCACGTTTCATGCCCTTGAACTTGCTGAGTCGAGGACGACCCATGTTGAACATCATGTTTGCAATTATGTGCTGGCACTCTTCGGGCAGCTCGTCGAAGTCTGGGTACAGAACCTTGCACTCTTCTACCGTAACAGCCATGTCGAGGTTGAACAGTTGCTTGACTCGCTCCTGTTCGACCACTGTACCGACAGGCTTGCCGTGTTCTTGGTCCGACTCTGTAATCAAATGACCGATACCCGTTGTGGGTAGGCCGAGATGATCCAAATAAATTTCGTACTTGCAGCCTTCGTCCTCTGCGATTTCCTCGCGCAATCTATCTTTATTCATAGCTAACCTCGTTACATACACAGGTCTTCATACTTAGCAGTATGGACTCTGTGCCGGCTCATATCGCCTGTGTGTTTGTAAAACAATAAACTCTTCAGCCAGTTTAACATACTATGGATTCCTTTGACCTATAATCATGTTCTTCAGGACATTAATTGGATTTGACCCAAGTAAGGCTGGATTATTTCTAATCGTGGTGTTGGAGGTCGGAGCAGCAGGGGCTGTCTGTTGCGCTCCGACCCCCTGTCCCGCAGTGGGAGCGACCACCGCTGCGGGAGATGGTTGAGTGGTGCTAGATGTAAGGCTAGGGGGCATTACGACGGGTGCGCTAACCCCAGCGTCCAAGGTCCGAGTTTCTTCTTCCTCTCCGCCAAGTTCTATTCCTCTGTACTCTCTTTGAATTGAACGTATCTCACTCATAGGCAAGCGGTTGCCGTTATCTCTGACCGCTCTTCTAGTTTCGTCACTAACCTGCATAGGTGTAAATTTACCACGCATAAGATTTGTTACGTCACCAACCTTATATTTTTTTAGCGATCTTCTGATTTCGCTATCTCTCATGCCAAGCGCCCGCATATCATTTACGGTCTGGTACATTCTGTTCTGAACTCTGAGGAGTGCGTCATTAGCGTCTCGGTAAACAGATGTAGCATCACTATCGGACAAGGCACCTTGAGTCTTAACTGCTGTGTTAAAAATCTGGCGGGCACCTGTTATGTTACTGCTGTAGTCAAAAGATGAGTACATGGCAATTTTGTCTGGCTTTACTTTGACTTCGCCCAGTCCTGTCACAGCACGAAGAAGTTCCTCCGCCGCGCTTCTTTCGTTTCCAGCAGCGTCTTTGTCGCTGACCATAGCGTCAGGGAGTGTGCCACGCAAAAACCTACCAAACTCAAAACCACCAGTCTGAGTTGTTTTTTCCTGCGCTTTAAATGTTACAGGAGATCCGCCAGGATTAAATGCTTCGGCTATATGGAAAAGACTTTTGTAAGCCTTAGTGCCGGGGGTATCTACATCTCTGTAGACACGCGCTCCTGTGCCAGTAACACCCTGCCGATACGTTGAATCTAACAATCTTTCGGTGAGCATAGACTCATCCCCGAAAGGTTTTACCATTTCAGTAACAGCTTCTAATACGGCGTTGGTGGCAATACTTCCTGTGTCTTTTCCTAAGTCCTGCCCATCTTTAACCGCGTTAAAGATTGCCTGTATAGGACGCTGGAGATAGTCGTATGGATTAGTAAAGCTATAATCAACGTATCCTGTTAGATTCCCATCCTCATCCACCGAGGTAGGGATTAGTCTACTGTTACGAGACCAAGGGGCCGCGCTACGCCTAGCTGCGTCTAACTGTTCTTGACTGACGCCGGTCAAGCCCATAGCTGTCTGTTGAATGGCAGCGGGAAGAATCATCGTGGTGGACATCAACCCAGTAAGACGACGCATTCCAATCTCACGAACTCTTGCGTTGCCACTCGCTAGTTCGTCAAGTGATTGCTTTAGTGTGTTTGCACTTGTACGAAGAATCTCAGCAGGAAACGCAATAAAGTTACCAAGAGGTAGCTTACGAAGACCCTTTACAAAAGCCGGTACTCTCTCATAGTTGGGCACGGTGTTGCGAACAATGTCGGCAGCGTAATCGTCTAGCGTTTGAGTTTCTGTAATTTGTTTAGAAGCTCGCAATGCTTTGGTGGCCTCTAACTCTGTCCCAAAGGCAGACAGTATTTTATTTTTCTCAAAGTTAAAGTTGTATATTTTCCAAAGATCATCACCGCCCTGATAGTATTCTCGGGCAACATCAAGCTTCTTGTTCAGGAACTGAGCCGCGCTAGATTGAGTAAATTTATTTCCAGCATTTTTACCGACCCTGATTCCAGCAATGACTTCATCAGCGTCACGAGTGACTCCGTAGCCTTCATTAATGAGTCTGTCTATCTCTTTTAGCTGTGCTTGATTGCCGATTACACCCAGTCTCTGAAGTTTGGCGTATTCCTCTAACTGCTCGGCTGTGGACTTCTTTCTTATATTGTTCATAACCACGTTAAATGACTCAAAGACGTTTGCCCCACGACCAACATTACCCTGTGCCAAAGCAAACAAAGCAGCAGATGTTACGTTCCTTACTTGTGTAACGGGGGATAGAACAGTTTTACCAAACTGCGTTATGCCCTTCGCTCTGAGAAACGCGGAGTAAGAAGAGCGAGCCAAGTTACCCATTGAAGAGGTATCGTTTGCAACAATCCTTGTGAGATCTTTGTACATGTTGTTGCTCACAGCTAGGCCAGAGGCTGTGCCCCAGTAATCTGCGGCACCTTTTTTGGCTGGGCCAAGAACCTCGTACTGTTCTTTCAGCTCATTAGGTAGTCTGGCATACGCCTCTTTTGTCAGGATCTCTCCGCTATCTCCAGCCTTGTTGGCTATGTACCCAAGAAAATCATCTGTCGCTGAAAACACAGCCATGTCTTCAATGGTAGATATGAATGCCTCTTGCGGATCTTTCACCTCTCCCAGCATTCTACGGATTGCTTCTGGCTGGCTGTTCCTCGCTTTAAACAAATCTGTTCTTAACTTATCAACAACAACTCTGTTTACGCCTACATTTTTTGCGTATTTACCCTTCTTGGCCTGAGAAGCGGCAAGCAACTTCTCAGTCAAGTCTTCAGCAGCTTGCCTGCTTACTTTCTGCGATTTGCCGACACCAACAAAAACCCCTTCATCAACCTTTGACAGACCACTTAGATCATCAAACCCGATGATCTGATCATGGAACTGTCTGTATATATCCGGGTTTTTTTCAAACAATTTTATGGTGTCAGCCTTGCCTTTTTTGAATTCGGCAGTTTGCATAAACCCTTTGCCGTCCTCAAACAAGCGATACTTGCGGCGTATGTAAGAGCCAATATTACCTTTAATTGTGTCTATGATGTCTTGCTGGTCAGACTTTGAGAGATAGTCTGAGTTAAGGATTCTATTAGACAGGCCATCAACCTGATCTCTCATAGCTTTAGCTTGTACCTTTATGAAGTCTGGTAACGCTTTTTCAGAAATCTCACCCGTCAAGTAACCGTACAGATCATTGTTCAAGTCGGCCCGAGTAAGAGAGGTTCCGTTAACCATAACCTCTTCAACGCCCTTGTATGCTTTATCTATGTTTTTGCCTAAGTCTTTCAGGGTGCGAGCAGCAATGTTAGCCTCTGCCTGAACCCGTCCAGATATAAGAGATCTAACCTCAAATACATCCTGTGGCAGGTTTCCTCTTGCCCTGAACACTGATTTTACCGCATCAAAGTTTTCTTCCCCCAGTAGTTTTTCTGCAAACTCACCGCCACGAGTGGACAGTGCAGTGCTTGCTTCCATCAGCTTTTGTGTTGCTGTTCCTACTATGGCTGGCTTAGAGGCAATCCTAGCGGCTGTTCCGCCCACGAGTCCAAGAGCTTTGAATGTAGGTTCTACAAGAGCAGTCGCGCCAGCGGCTTCAAACCCCACCTTGAGTTTGTTCCCGATTCTAGCGGCAGCGGCTTCTCTACCTTCAAGCCCAATTAGATCTGTGGTTTCTGTTGGACCCCCGCCGAAAAAGTCTCCGATTGTTGTTGTTCCGTTTGTCGATACAACAGCATCAGTAACCCCAGCGGCCCCAGCTTGTGCGGCGGCTCTGGTTGTTTTGCTCACATTTGAAAGAGCGCCCATTCTACCGACAGCGCCAGCAACACCTAGACCAGGAACTACAAACTGAGTAACGACTTCAGCGATTTCACCTGGAGTACCGACGGGATCAATCCCCCCAGCAGCCCGAATACCGGCGAACATGTCATCAACATTCTGTGCGTAGTTTGTATCTGCTACCAGATCTATGGCAGAACCACCCAGTTCCAAGATCCCTTGTGGAACAGCTAACACACCAGATACGATACCCTCACCAATCTCTTGAAGAGTACCCTCGTTCTCGTCGGTAAGCTCTCTCCTACGATTGGTGGATGCGAAGTCAGTAGAGGTTGAGGCGTTCAATCTCTCTTGTAATTCTTCCAGTGCAGATTTAGCCATCTAGTTTTCTCTTTTACAGATTAGGCCAAATTGTAGAGTCAAAAAGTCTTGCAAACTCGCTTGCTATCATTTCTTGAGTAATTTCAGAAAGTATTTGTTCGTCTGATATTCCCTCGTTTCCTGGAGTATTCTTGATTTGAGCTACAAGGCTGTCTTGCATATTTGCGACTGCGTCTCCTTTGGTCATAACATCTGTGACAAAGCTGGCTCTGTACTTACTTCTGTCCTTACTCGTTTTATCAACTGTGAGAAGCTCTGTAATTTGGGCGGGTGACAAGAACTGCTCGTACAGCTTTTGCGTGTCGCCTGGGAGCTTCGCAAGTTTTTCACGGAAGGCTTGCTCACTGAGTCCCTGGTCCTTCGCAAAGGCTTGTGCAATACCCAACTTCTCCAGATCAAATATCCTGCCCTCTTTAGCTTGCTCTGCTGCGAAATTATGGTTTGCTAGGGCAAGATTCACCTGTTGTTGGTTCTGAGCATTTTGTAATGCAACCCTCAACGCAGCATCATTTTTCTGCCGAAGGTTTGCAGCATCAATTTGCATGCCCGCTTCTTTAAGAGACGCATTAATTTGTGTCTGTATCCTGTCATTTTGCCAAATATTATCTTGAGCCGCTGTTGCCGCTTGAAATGCTTGATTAGACTTATTTACATTCCACTTAAACTCTCTGTCTTTTTCTGCTTCCGCCGCAGCGTTCATAGCCGCAGCTTCAGTAGCCATCTCTTGGTTAACATCACCAATAGCCATGAGGTTCATGTCACGCTTTTCTTTAACTTTGGCTTGAGTTTCTTCGCCTACTGCGGTTCCAAACTCACCAAGTTGAGCGGCACCAGCTTGAGCAATATTGCTTATGGCATTTTCTGACTGACCTGACGCTATACGAAGACCCAGCATCATAAGATTGTAGTTAGCGTCTGTGCGAATGTCCTTAACAGCTTCGTCACCCAGCATCTCACGATATAGCTCGACCCGCTGCTTAACTCTCTCTGACCTAGAGAGGTTTGGATCAATACCTGAAGCGGCGTCATTGTCTTTAGCCACGTCTTTAGCTGGTCTGTTTTCATTTAAGACACTGTCTACCTTATCGGCTGCTGCATCTGCCTCATTAAACCCAATTTCAAAACCCCTTGTAAGAGCCTGCCCCGGTGCCCTTTCTACGCCACCCTCTGGCAGATTCTTTAATGATTCAGGCAATACAACTTTGGCGGCAGTTATATTACCAGAACCTGTTGTACCGGCGTCAGTATCACCAGCCCCCGCTGTAGCTGCGGCAGGAGTCTCACCCTTTTGTCTGGCAGTCGCTTCAGCTAATAATTCTGCCGCGCTTTTGCCCGCAGTCTGCGGGGTAGAAGAATCTTCACCTGCGCTACCTGCCGCATCAGGAGTGGTGCCGACAGTATCTGTGACTGTGACTGGAGTTGCTTTAGTTGCAGCACCAGCACCAGGAGCGGGGGCGCTTGCCGGCATGGCACCTTGACTCGGAGGAACCGTACCGGGCCGATAAGCAGCGAGTTCTTCTGCGGGAGTCATTCCAGTTGCAGTGGAGACTGGAGTAACCAGGGTTTTAACATCTCTTGCGACAGCCCCAGGAGTACCAATAATTGCATTAGCGGCAGATTGTAGCGGAGACATTACCGCTCTAGCCGCTGATTGCAGAGGACTTTGACGATCATCTGTGCCGAATAAAAATTGATCAGTATTTTCATATATGTTGCGATCTACTTCTGCAACTTTAGATATTCCACTAGACAGCTTGTCCAGCACAGTGCCTTCTGCCTTTGGAGCAGCCAATGCCTTAGTGGCTAAAGCGATAGCAGCCTTACCGTCCGGGGTCCGAGCCGCTTGACCGTAGTTTATGGGTTTAGCCAGTTCTTGAAGAGCAGCTTTATCCCCCGCCTGAATAGCGTTTTGAACCGCAAGCAAATAGTTTCCCTGAGTGTTGACAGTGCCACCGTTAGCCATGCGCATAGGTTGTCTGCGCTGCGCTGCTGCCATCAGTTCAGGAGATGACGCCAAGATGCCAGCAGCTTGCCTGCTCGCCATTGGGTCACGAAACATTTTGCGGTTCATAGGATTCATATCAGCCCCCGAATAACTTAGCTAACCCACCAGCTTGGCCTGCTGCTCCAAGGCCCGCGATTCCAAGTCCTAGCAACTGGGACGTTGCGCTTGGGGGCGGTGTTGTAGTGGTAGAGTATGTTGATTGTAAGGCTGGAACACCTTGGAAGATATCGGACAAGAAGCCGACCTGCTGGAACGGAAGCTGCTGCTGCGCCAGAAGATTCTGCTGTGCTACGTTCAAGCCCTGCTGTGCTTGCTGCTGCTGAAGTCCACCGACACCCAACAGTGTGTTGATATCCTGTGTACCCATCTGCTGACCAAGCTGACCCAGACCGGCGATACCTTGACCCAGCGCACCTTGCAGTTGTGCCTGCTGCAACTGCTGCTGTGCAGCCTGACCAGCAAGCTGCTGCGCTTGTGCAAAGCCAGCAGTGCGAAGCTGTGATCCTGTACGAGCCTGCTGCTCCAGTACGTTCCTGTCAATCTCACCTGCTTGAATGGCCTGTCGTGACCCACCGAAGGCACCAGCTCCTATGGCTTGTGCGCCAAGACCCTGCTGTTGCTTTATGCCCTGCTCGGCGATGTCAGCGTACTGCTGCTGAACTACATCCTCAAGGTACGGATCCATAAACTGTTGATATGATGTGGGGGTGATAGTTGCACCCTGCGCACCCGTGATTCCAGAACCGATAGCCGAGGCTGCTTGTTGTAGGTATGGCGCGTATGCACCAACACCAGACATGGCAGAAGAAATAGCCTGCTGTTGCGCTTCTGACAGATCAGCAAGCTGCGATGGAGCATACGGCATGCCTGTTTCGGATACGGTGCCTGCCTGTTCTAAAAGGTCAGCAAGGAACTGTTCCTGAAACTCAGGTAGCCTTGTTTCTTGGATTACAGTTTGAGTAGCCATTACGCCTGTGCCTCCAGTTCAGCCATCATATCATACATTCGTGCCGCTCCGATATCCCTATCTCCATCGCCTGCGCCACGAACCGCTTTGGCTGTCATTACAAATTCACCGTCAGATAGACGGGCTGGCACTGAGTCCGAAGTGCCGGTGCCCGGACCCTCAACTTCTCCGCCATGATTCATCCGATACTCAAAGCCCGGGTCTCGGACCTCGGCCTTGCGTTTGGTGTACAGCTCAACATCTTCGGGGTTAGCTAGATCAAGCTCCTCGCCCAAATATGTAGTTACAGGAGTTCTTCTCATCTTACCAACAGGAAATGGACGAAGAGACCCTGCTTCTTCTTCTTCTTCTTCGGTTAAACCAAGCGCAGCCAAAGATCCCAGTCCCAAGGCTGTAAGGCCTTTGTTCTCTTTAGCAAAGCCAAGCGCCTTGTCAAAGAAAGAAGGATCGTTCAATGCTTGAGTGGAAGCATTTTGTGGTGATACAGCAAAGTCCATTGCTGAGTCTACTCCTGGGACACCAATTTGTGTTGTCGCCTGCGGTAAAATAGAATCTCTTATAAAGCCAGGAGAAAAGCTTGAAGTTCCCGCAGGTCCAAAAACCTTTCCAGCACCAAACCCAAGCGCACCCCCGATAGCCGCTGTCTTCAAGGCTTCATCAACATCCTGACCTGCAACAAGACCCCCGATCCCAGATCCGAGGGCCGAGTACAATGCTCCGCCAGCGGGACCACCAAGACCATACCCTATCACCCCACCAATGATAGGTGCGGCGTCCTTGATCTTATCTGTCAGCTTGCTAAAAAGTCCCATCAGGTCACTACCTTTACAGTACCGCTATCATTATACAGTGCGCCGGTTTCAAGTCCAGTTGCACTCGTAGGCAGATTTGTCAGTGTTAGTTTTGTTCCGCGCATCTCTCCGGGGTTACGCTCCTGTGCAATAAACAACTCAAGAGAACGAATCAGGTCAGACATATACTGAACCGAATACTCTGTTGGTGCTTCCGGTAGCCTTGGTGGTGCGATCTGATTTGATGACATTAGCGTCTACCATCCTGTCGTATATCTATGCGTGGGCTACCAAGCTTCCACCTAGCTCCAAGGGCCGAGGACTCAATACGAAGAGCAAAGGATCTACCACGAGACCGCAAGAACAACTGGTTGGTGAATGTCTCAACCGGCGACGTGGCTGTGCGTATCGTGTCACCCGATGCTGTGTTGTCGAAGCCCGCACCTGGGAAGTTCCTGGATTTTACAGTAAATGTGGCCTGTGGGCTACTGAGATTTGTTGACCCATCAAACGTAATGTCAGGTATCACCCTACCAATGTAGGTAAACTTATCGCCATCACCGATGTCCATAGGCGAGGATTCGATGAATGAGTTCATCGCTGATCCGTCATCATCGTACCCAAGCTCATGGTTATATATGTATTGATTGCCTGTAGCCAACGGGAAGGATCTAACACCACGGTCAAGCCACGCGGTGCGGGCAAGATTACCGAAGTACCAGACCTTTTCGGCGTAGTTGTATATGACATATCTGTCATTCTCAGAGCTACTAGCACTAGGATAGTACCATACAACCTCTGAAAACTCAGAGTTAACCCCAGCTACAACCTTGTCCCGCTGACTTTGATTAAAGTCAAGAAACACCTTGTCTTTTACAGAGCAGGGTAGCTGCTGTGTCTGACCAGCGTAGATGTAGAAGTTGTCGATACCCATCCAGTAGACAACATCTTCTGTACCAACAGCAGCGTTTGGCCCAGCTATCGTGATGTTAGAAGCAAGCTGCTGGATGCCAAAGGTAAACGGAGGACCGATAAACCGCATAGAACTGAGGGCAGTGTCAGTCCATACCAGTATCTCACGCTTTGTTTCAACGGCCTGCACAAAGGTAGATCCAGAGCCAAGTCTGAGATCTCCTGCTGTATTTGTTGCTGCCGGATACCAGATCAGCGGGTTCTCTTGGTCAGAGAAGCGTATAAGCAGCGGGTCTTGTACACCGTTACCTTGGTTAGCTGTGTTGCTTGCATTCAGAGCATCACAACCAAAAGCAATAACATGCCTATCTTGATCAGATACAAGCACCTGCTTTGCGATTTGCGGGACGCTGGTCTTTGTCCCGCTAACCGTAGACAGTTCAATCGCTCTCGTGGAGAGGTTATTACTTCTGTCCCAATAGTAAATGTTACTGTCACGGGGGTTGATGAGTAGATCTTCTCCGAAATTATCGTGTGACCACAGCCTGATCTGCGTGGTTGTAACAAGACCGCTAGACGCCGCATCACCCCAGCCATCTCTGCCCCATGTTCCTGCACCCCAACCAGTACCGCCAACCGTGGTATCAAGGCCCACGTTTATTTGATACACGCCAACGGCACTAGACCCACCGTTGCCTGTGTCAGATCCATTGGCTGTAGCAGACGCCGTAATCTTGTAGCTGTTGCCGTTTACAATTTCTGTGATCTGATGTTCTGTGTTCAGCACAGCCGCAGTGATATTGCCCCCAAGGCTTGCCGCACCAGAGAAAGTAACAAAGTCGTTCTCGACTGCACCGTGACTAGCATCTGTAACCGTGATCACCGCACTGCCGTTTGTTGCGGCAAAGGTGCAATCACCTGCACTTGTTGTTAGGCGTATAGGTGTGATGTCGTTCAGGCTCTGACCTTCTTCAATGTAGTATTTGAGGTGAGTGCCGATACCAAGGTAGTTAGAACCATCAAGCGCAATCCAATTGTGCAAAGAACGAGCAGAGCCAAGATAGGTTGACGAGGCATACTTCTCCCAACCACCAATCTTTTCAGGATAGCCAAACCGAAAACGGATCTTGTCACAGTCGCGCCAGCCGCCCTCGTTGCTGTACGAGGTAACTTCCCTGTTTACGCCGGGTCTAAACTGAAGTTTGGTCAAAGGCATTAGGCGTCCTCCGCCCCATAAAAGTTACCAATGTTTATCACACCGCTAGTTGGTACATTTTGATTTATGTCAGATGTCACTTGCTGTGTGCCAGTAATACTGCCTAAGTCTGTTGGACCCCAGCCCCACCATCCGGGGTCGTTAAGCCTATACGCAAACAACAAACGAATGGTACAACCACTGCCACCAGAAGTTCCTGCAAACTTAAAAGAACCACTGGCAGAGGCGTCTGAAACACTAACAGAAGTACCCGAATAACTTGTTGGGGCGGCTGTCGGAGTCATTTGAAATGTTCCATTTTGAAAAGTTGTCACAGGTAGAGAATCACCGCGAGATGTCCAGTTACCAAAGTTAACATTTTGACCTGTGTAATTTGTTATGGCTATGCCACTGCCACTAGATACATACCAAGTTAATGTATGAGGCTGATATTGTAGCGCGGGGTTGCTTGGCAACTGATCTTGCCCCCCACTTGCGGTATGAGTTGTGCTTCCAACTGTCAAAGAATAGCTTCCATTAAAACTTCTATAGCCATTGGGGTCTTCGGGTTGACTTCCTAATTTACCCCAATTTGACCACACTGAATTAGTAATTGCCCAAGACCAGTTAATAGTTTGATCTACCGTTGCATTTGCAGGAAAAACTATTTGATTATAAATACCGCTGCCCCCAGCGGGGCCGCCGTTGCCATCGCCTGTACCGTTTCCTCCACCAGACTGAGATGCCGTAAAAGATTGGGTAACGGTTTTGCTTGAGGGAACCAAGCTACCATCACGATAAAACTCAGACATGGAGTTAGGCTGTGAGTCACTAAACTCTGTAGCTATTTCACCTAAAGATATGGTCCCAGAGGATGGCAGTGTCATTAGATTGATCCATATGCAGTGACGTTTCCAACAACGGTTAAGTTACCGCTGGTGTCTAGTTTTGCCTTTGCTGTTCCAGCGTAAGATATAATTAAATTGTTAGAGGAAACCGTGAATGTCCAATCATTTGAAGAGTTATCCAAAGTAAAACTATCACCTTGAACAGTGCCTGTTACATCAACACCTGCTGATGTAGTTTCAATTTTAACTCCATTATCGTGGTAAAGAG
>VMHT01130389.1_pt1 | contig 13050 bp, 9 predicted proteins | sample 4693611 | NCBI WGS metagenome assembly VMHT01 (sample SAMN12280063, study PRJNA550983) | marine metagenome | isolation source: seawater sampled from same location over 5 years 0.02-0.2 micron viral filtrate | place: USA: collected off the coast of southern California halfway between the port... ... | reverse complement strand
TCACTTCGGAACCGGTTATTTTGGAGTTAGGGACGCCGAGGGTAACTTTTCTATGGAAGAAATGGTAAAACTTGTAAAAGACAATCCGCAGGTAAGAGCTATTGAAATTAAACTTTCCCAGGGTGCCAAACCGGGAAAAGGAGGTGTTTTGCCCGCTTCAAAAATCACTAAAGAAATTTCTGAAATTAGAAATGTTCCGCTAGGAAAAGACGTGCTTTCCCCGCCCAATCATTCGGCATTTAGCGATATTCCTGAGTTAGTTGATTTTGTTGAAGATATTGCTGAAGCAACCGGCCTTCCGGTTGGAATCAAATCGGCGGTGGGAAAATTAGACCAGTGGGAAGAGCTGGCAAAATTTATGGCTAAAACCAAACGTGGGCCAGACTTCATCACTATAGACGGTGGCGAAGGTGGCACCGGTGCTGCACCGCCAAGTTTCGCCGATCACGTTTCCCTACCATGGATATATGCGTTTACCGATGTTTATCAGATCTTTTTAAACCACGGGATTACGGATAGGATTGTATTTATTGGAAGCGGGAAACTTGGTTTTCCGGCACAGGCGGCTATGGCCTTTGCCCTTGGCGTTGATTGTATAAATGTAGCCCGGGAAGCAATGATGAGCATTGGCTGCATCCAGGCCCAATCCTGTCACAATAACACCTGCCCCACCGGCGTTGCTACACAAAACAAATGGCTACAGGCAGGAATTAATATTAAGGACAAATCTAGAAGGGTAAATTATTATTTTACAAAGTTCAGAAAAGAACTGCTGGAAATTACCCACGCTTGTGGTTATGAGCATCCTTCTCAATTTACTATGGATGATGTGGAGATAAATCTAAGCGACAAGAACCTGGCAAAAACCCTGGCGACCACTTTTTCTTATCACAAAGAAAAAGTACCTTTCGACGGAATTAAAGCACATATAGAGTGCCCACATTTGGGCGGAAAATACAAACAAAAAGAAGTTGAAACCAAAGAGGCGGAAACCGAAGAAACTGCGCCTCACAATAAAAACCAATGAACCAGATAGAACTTTCACAATTATTATTGGCTATTTTACCCGCCCTTATCGTTGGGGTGGTAGCCTTCTATTTTTTTAGTTCCTACAACAAAAATGAAGAGAACAGGAGAAATTTCTTGTTACATCGTGAAACCCAAAAAACAGCGCTTCCGCTTAAATTGCAGGCTTACGAGAGAATGACGCTATTTTTAGAACGAATTTCTCCCGGTAAAATCTTATTCAGGGTAAAACCAAGTTCTGACGACAAAGAAGCTTACGAGCGTTTATTGATCAATACTATAGAACAGGAATTTGAGCATAACCTGGCCCAACAAATCTATCTTTCTACAGAGTCCTGGGATTACATAAAAACAGCTAAAAACGCTACCATCGGTATCATTAGAAAAGCCAATCAACAAGAAAGTGTAACCGATGCCGACAAGTTAAGAGAAGTAATCTTAAAGAATCTCATAGAAAAACAATCCCCAACCGAAGCAGCCATTGCTTATCTAAAAAATGAAGTAAAACGCTTTATTTAAAACAGGCCGAAAAAACCTTTTCTCTTAGTAGCCAGATACTGTAAATGCTTTTCTTTCGCGTGATCGTAACCTTGCTGCCACCACTCGCCCATTAGTTTTTTGTTAAAAACCAGGGAGTTTTCTGTAAGCTTTGTAGGGGTATAATAAGTGTTTAATTTCACTTTTTTATTTAGCGCGGCAAGTTTCCCCTCAACAATATCGTGGTATTCTACCTGGTCCAGTAAAAAACCAAAAAGGTTGATCATTAAAGAAAATGGGTTTTTACCTAAAACCTTGTTGTACTCCATATTTTCGGCTTCCAGAATAATAGCATCAACTTCTGTAGCTCCACGCTTTATGGCTTCCCGAATTGGCACTACACAACCCAACCCTCCATCGGCATATTCAAATCCGTCTTTTTTGGCCAAACTCATAAACGGAATGTAATTACAGCTTATCCAGATCCAGTCACAAAAGTCTTCGTAAGTAAAATCGTTAATCGATTTATATTCTACGCGATTTTTAGACAAATTAGAAACGGTAACCACCACATCTTCCACCTGACTCTTAAGCTGATCAAAATTTTCTTCAGAAAAATTACGCTTTATATGTTTTCGAAGGTTTTGGCTTTCTCCAAATGTTCTTTTCTTCCGAATAAATTGCCAGAACATATTGAAATAGTTGATAGTTACATACTCCCTACCTTCTTTGCGCTTTACCACAAAAGGATTTATACTAAAAATCTTGCGTTGATTTACATTGGTGTAAATGTCATAGACCTTGTCTATATTTCCCATAGCAAGGTGCGGAATTAGTAGACTTCCGGTAGAAGTGCCCAGAAATAAATCGTATTTCTTGCCTTCTTCCTGAATTAAATATTGAGCAACGCCGCCTGCAAAAGCGCCTTTACTGCCCCCGCCCGATATTACCAGTGCACGCATTAAGGTTCAATTTGGTTCATTTCCTCGCTTTTTTCTCTGGCATAAGTATAGCCAGTTTTCCACCAGGATTTCATTTGTTTCTCATCAAAAATAAGGGAATTGGTAGTTAATACCGTAGGTGTGTAGTAAAAATTTATGGTCGTATTTTTATTGGCTGCGGCAAATTTCCCAATTTGAATATTCTGTTTCTCTATTCTATCTAGCATAAACCGAAACAAATTAGTGATCAATCCAAAAACGTTTTTTGAAGGCATTCTATTATAAAAAGTAGCTTCAGTTTGTAAAATAACAGCATCTATATGGGTTGCTCCCCTTTTAATAGCTTCTTCTATAGGCACCATTGTTCCCAGGCCACCATCGGCATATTCGCATCCGTCTTTTTGCACAAGGCTCATAAAAGGAGTGTAATTGCAAGAAATCCAAATCCATTCACAGAATTCTTCGTAATCAAAATCTTTAATCGATTTATATTCTACTGTATTAAGGGAAATATTGGAAACAGTAACTACAATATCCTTTTTACTGGATTTTAAGCTTAAAAATTCATCTTTGGTTAAGGTGTTTTGAATGAGTTTTTTCAAGTTTTTACTTTCACCAAAAGTTTTCTTTCCCTGAATAAAATTACGAATTACATTAAAGTGATTTATGCTTATTTGATCGTAGCCGTGACGTCGTTTAATAAGAAAAGGCCGATTACTGAAGATACTAGACTGATTCACCGAAGTGTAGATATCCTTTATCTTCTCACACTTGTTCAACGCAAGGTGAGAAATTAGCAAACTACCGGTTGAAGTTCCCAGGTAGAGATCGTAATCCCGTTTTAATTCTTCAATTAAATATTGAGCAACACCGCCGGCAAAAGCGCCTTTGCTTCCTCCACCAGATATTACTAATGCCCGCATTAATTAAAGTTTAGTTTGCAAATACTCCTGCTCTTTTTGAGAAAGACGATCATCTAAAGCTAAGAATTTTTGCCGATATTCTTCCTTCTTTAGCAACTCGGCCAGCAATTGCCTGCTATAATCCCTAAACCTATAAGCATGATGCTGTGTTCCCTGCATTAGATCCAGTAAGTTTTGATTAGTAAAACTATTTATTTGGTATAAATAACCAAAAGCGTTCTCTCTTACTTCTATAGGATAGTAGGTAGCGGTATACCCTGAAAGTTCTTGGTAAATTTCCTGTTGCTTTTCAGGCTCATAATCTGGGGTTATAAGGTTTAAGGTTAACCAGAGCATTCGCACGTTTTTATTGGTAAAACCTGTAACTCTTCTGGTTTTATTCAAATAAGTGGAAACCTCCTGCGGAAAATTCATCCATAATTTTAGTAAAGCTACTTCTTTTGTGAGATAAGATTTATCGTCAAGCAAGGATTCAAATTCGCCTTTAAGTTGCTTCGGAATTCTTTCCATGCTGGTAGCAATAGCCTGGCGAACATAAATATTATTGGTTTCAAAGGCTTTTTTATAAAGGTTTATCGCTGTTTCTGAAGTTTCATCTGCCAATTGGTAAACTACCTCCTGCCCGGTGTAATCACTTACCGGAAAATCTAAGGCTGCACTTAAAAGCTCTTCTTTTTTCTCCAGCGGAGTTTCTCTTAGAGCCAGGATTTCTAAATGTTGCTTTATAAATTCAGAATTTTTTAAAGAATTTAAGGCTGCAAATCCCTGAAAAGCGGTTTGGTTTAACCACTTCGCCATAAAATCGGATAAATCTACATTGGCAGCCGCTTCAACTTCGGCTATAAAATTACTTGTGGTGGCTGTTTTAAATTTATATTGTTCCAGGTAATTCTTTACCGCTGTGTTAAAAGCTTCTTTGCCTACTTTTTCTCTTAAAATATGTAAAGCCCAGGCTCCTTTTTGATAATAGGTAAGCGAACTCGCGTTTGCTTTAGTTACCGGTTCGCCTTTACCCTGATCGCTTAACTCCTTTAACTGCTCGGCAGATTGGTAGAGCTTCCAGTAATAATAGTCGTCTCCAAAAATTTCTCGTTCTGCCAACAAAGCGTAAAAAGTGGCAAAACCTTCGTGTAACCAGTGATCGTTGGCGGTTTCTGCAGTCACCAAATTCCCAAACCATTGGTGAGCCATTTCGTGTGCATTTACACTTACATAATTTCGATCTTTAAAAGCTATAGAGTCGGTGATAAAAGCGTGATCAAAAATAGTTGCAGCGGTATTTTCCATCCCGGAATATAGAAAATCGCGCACCGGGGCCTGTTTATAATTTTGCCACGGATAAGCCACGCCGATTTCACTTTCCAGGAAATCAAAAATCTGTTTTGTATGTCGATAAGTAGGTTCTAATTTATCTTCTTCGGAAACCGGCATATAAAATTGCAAAGTAACTCCTGAAGTAGATTCGGTTTCCTCCATTAAATAATTTCCTGCAGCAAAAGCCAGCAAATAGCTACTCATAGGCCGCTGCATATCAAAGCTCCAATTTTTTAAAGAATCGTTTGGAGAAGTTGCGATGAGTTCTCCATTCGCCAACACTTCCAGGTTTTCAGGAAATTGATACGAAATATCAAACTCAATTTTTTCTCGCTGATCGTCAAAAGACGGCAACCAATTGGAAGTATATCTTCCCTGCCCTTGCGTCCAGACTTGCTTTGGTGCATCTATATCATCAGAAAGTTCCCAGTTGATAAAATAAACCGCTTTCTTTGGTTCTACTGAATATTTCAGTTGAAGGGAATTGTTTTCCGAAGGTGATAATTCATTCTTTATCCAAATGCGCTGGTCGGTATTTCTAAAAGCTACCGATTTTTCGTTCAGTAGAACCTCATCAAAATTCATATTCCTGGCATCTACGTAAAACGAATCAATACTTTTTAGAGTCTGAAAAGTATATTCTATTGTACCGGAAACACGTTTTTCCTGCGGTAAAACCCGAATTTCAGCTTCAGCTTTTTTAAAATCTATACTATTGATCTGATCCAGCGAATCAGCTAATGGCGCCTGGCTGTAAGAATTCCAGCCAAAACAAAAAAGGAGGATGATAAGGGGGTATCTCATAATAAAAATCTACCCTCGCAAATTACGAAATCTTCATAAAAGTCCGGCTTCAGAAAAATTCAGGTTTATTTTTATAGGAAATTCAACCTAAAAAACCTGATTTTAATATCTTCGTTTTCATGAACGCTAATATTCTGCAAACACCTATAGATTACCTAAAAGGGGTCGGCCCAAACCGTGCCGATCTACTGCGGAAAGAACTTGGCATTCATACCTACCAGGATCTAGTGAATTTCTTCCCTAATCGCTATCTGGACAAAACCCGGTTTTATAAAATAAACGAATTACAAAGAAACTCGGCTGAAGTTCAAATTGTTGGAAAAATCACCCATATAAGAAGTGTAGAACAAAAACGCGGAAAGCGCCTGGTGGCTGATTTTATTGACGACACCGGAAAAATGGAACTCGTTTGGTTTCGTGGCCAAAAATGGATTCGAGAGAATTTAAAGATCAATACGCCTTATGTGATCTTCGGAAAGACCAATTGGTTTAACGGGCTTTTTAGTATGCCGCATCCCGAAATGGAATCGGTGGAAGAATATAAAAAACAATTACGCACTGCGATGCAGCCCATTTATCCTTCTACCGAAAAATTAGCAAAATCGGGTATTACCAACCGGGTTATCAATAAGCTGATGCAACAGCTTTTTATTGAAACTAAAGGGAAGTTCTACGATACGCTTTCTGAAGAAATCACTTCAGAATTAAAGCTTATTCCTAAAGCAGAAGCCGTATTTAATATTCATTTTCCGCAGAGCCAGGAATTGTTGGCTAAGGCACAATTCCGCTTAAAATTTGAGGAACTGTTTTATATTCAGCTGCAATTGCTGATTAAAAATATGCTGCAAAAGCAAAAGATAAAAGGTTTTGTTTTTGAAGAAATTGGGCAAAATTTTAGTGAATTCTATAGCAATCATCTACCTTTTGAACTTACCGGTGCGCAAAAACGAGTAATCAAAGAAATTAGAGCCGATCTAGGAAGCGGTGCGCAAATGAATCGTTTACTTCAAGGTGACGTAGGATCTGGAAAAACTATCGTGGCGCTAATGTCCATGTTTATTGCTTTAGATAATAGTTTCCAGGCTTGCCTTATGGCGCCCACCGAAATTCTTGCAATTCAGCATTATAATGGTCTTGTAGAACTTTGCAAGGATCTTGACACCAGTATTTATTTACTTACCGGTTCTTCCAAAACTAAAGCCCGGCGGGAAATTCACGAAAAGCTGGAGAACGGAGAAATAGATATCCTAATTGGCACCCATGCTTTGCTGGAAGACAAGGTGAAATTTAAAAATTTAGGCCTGGCAGTTATAGATGAACAACACCGTTTTGGCGTAGCGCAACGTGCAAAATTATGGCGAAAAAACAAGGTACCTCCACATATCTTAGTAATGACAGCAACGCCAATTCCCCGCACTCTGGCAATGAGTCTTTACGGCGATTTAGACATTTCGGTAATAGATGAATTACCGCCTGGCAGAAAACCTATTAAAACCGTACACCGCTACGATAGCAACCGACTTAAAGTTTTCGCTTTTATAAAGGACGAGATAAAAAAAGGTCGGCAGGTTTATGTAGTCTATCCATTGATCCAGGAATCGGAAAAGATGGACTATAAAGATTTAATGGATGGTTATGAAAGTATTGCCCGCGAGTTTCCAGATGAACAAATTTCTATAGTTCATGGCCAGATGAAATCAGACGCCAAAGATTATGAAATGGATCGTTTTGTACGGGGCGAAACTCAAATTATGGTCGCCACCACCGTAATTGAAGTTGGGGTAAATGTACCAAATGCCAGTGTCATGATTATTGAAAGTGCCGAGCGATTTGGCCTTTCTCAACTTCACCAGCTTAGAGGTCGTGTAGGCCGTGGTGCCGAACAGAGTTTCTGTATTTTAATGACCGGTCACAAACTATCCAATGACAGTAAAACCAGGTTGGAAACCATGACCGCCACCAACGATGGTTTTGAGATTGCCGAAGTTGATTTAAAATTACGAGGCCCCGGCGATATTATGGGCACCCAGCAAAGCGGTGTTTTAAATCTTAAGATAGCCGATATTGTAAAGGATAATGACATCCTAAAATTGGCGCGCCATCACGCGATGAGAATTTTAAAAGAGGATCCCAGCCTTTCCCTCGAAAAAAATAAAGTGCTGCGTTTCACTTATGCCCAAGTCGCAAAACATAAAAATATCTGGAATTATATTAGCTAGAAATCATTTTTACTCCAAAAATACTCTACTGAATTTCCCCTAATTTTTACCTAAATCAGAATCATTAGGCTGTCCCTCTTCAAAACTATTTTCTTAGTAAAAACAAGGCTTTCCAACAGTCTTAAACCAAACAAATAACTGATTTACAGTATTTAACAATGATCCATGAAAAAATTTTAGTCACATTATTGTGTAAATTTAAATAATAATCAAAACGTCAAACATTATGAAAGAGGGAATAGTTTTAAGAAGATTGGTAAGCTTGATGCTTATTTTATGCGGTGGCTTGCTGTTTGCTCAGGAAGAAAATGAAACAGTGCTGGAAGAGAAATTATATGAAGAGTATAAAAGTAACGGGCTTGATAAAGCCATGAAAATGTATGAAAAGCATAAAACTGCAGAATACGAAGGTTTGCAGGAACCTTTAAATCTCCTGGGTTACAAGTTGATGATGGAGGATAAAGACCTGGAAACCGCAGAGCAGGTTTTTAAAGCACAAATTGAAGAATATCCCGAAGAAGCCAATCCTTATGATTCTTATGGCGATCTATTATTGGAAAAAAGAGAAAATAATAAGGCCAAAGAGAATTTTAAAAAAGCAGCAAAATTAGCGGAAAGCATAGAAGATGAAGCAGAAAAAACCGAAATGAAACAAGCCTCGCTTTCTAAATTAGCCCGTTTAGAAAACAAGCATCGAAAATTAGATTTTCTAGCCAGAGATCGGGAAATAACACAAACCGGTTACAGAGATGGTAAGGCGATAAACATACCTAAAAGTAAACAAAACGTCACTTATTTACCTGGAGAATCGGTTTTAAGAATAACTCATACCAAGGAAGATAATGCGGCTTGCTGTGAACGAATAGTAGCTTATGACGCCATGGATGACACTTACCAAATGGCTTATGTTAACGCAATCAATCCTAATGGCATTCAGGTTTCTGACCTAACCATAACCGAAACAGGGGACGGTGAATTTGAATTTATGGAAGATTATATGCAAAACAATGAGAAAAAACAAGCTAAACACGTAATCCTCCAAAAAGATAAAGATCATGTAGAATGGAATGTCTATTTACCAAAAGAAGGCAGCCAGGACTGGGAACTCGTAAATAAAATGGAGTTTAAAAGAGAAGCTTAATTATTAGTTTAAGTTTAATTAGCGTTTGAAAGGAGCAACTTAGGTTGCTCCTTTTTTTATGAATTTCCCTGAATTAATCTATTAAAAACCCCGGCCAGTATTCCTTAGATTTTAATCAAAAAATCATTTTTTTAATCGAAGAAACCTACAAAGGATATAAATCTCGATTATCGAGTAAAATTAAAATTTGAAATTATGCCAAAACTATTCGTAATACTATCTTTGCGAACTGAAAATATTGAGACATGAAAATTTCATATAACTGGCTTAAACAATTCATTAAACTTCCTGAAGCTCCAGAAGCAACCGGAGAACTACTTACTGATCTTGGACTTGAGGTGGAAGGCCTTGACAGTTTTCAGAGTATTAAAGGTGGTCTTGAAGGGATTGTAGTTGGCCATGTTTTAGAATGTAAGAGTCATCCTAATGCCGATAAATTACAACTCACTAATGTAGATCTTGGCAATGGTGAGCAGGTGCAAATCGTTTGTGGCGCGCCTAATATTGCAGCAGGACAAAAGGTTCCGGTTGCCACAATTGGCACTACCCTTTTCGACGAAAATGGAGAGGCCTGGCCAATTAAAAAAGGTAAGATTAGAGGTGAAGCCAGTTTTGGAATGATTTGTTCTGAAAAAGAACTTGGGCTTGGCCAAAGCCATGAAGGAATTATGGTGATGAAAGATGACCTTATTCCAGGAACTCCCGTAGCCGAAATTTTTGAGGTAGAAAACGACCAGGTTTTTGAAATAGGACTAACACCAAACCGTGCCGATGCAATGAGCCATTGGGGCGTTGCCAGAGATCTTAAAGCCGGTTATACCCAACAAGGTAAAAATCTGGAACTTATTACTCCTTCGGTTAGTAGTTTTCATGTAGATAATAGAAGTCTTAAGATCCAGATACAAGTTGAAGATTCGGCGCTTGCTCCCAGATATTGCGGAGTAACGATCTCAGGGCTTAAGGTTGAAGAATCTCCAAAATGGCTTCAGAATAGATTAAAAGCAATAGGCCTTGGCCCCAAGAATAACGTGGTAGATGCTACTAATTACGTAATGCACGAGCTTGGGCAACCACTACACGCATTTGATGCCGGAAAAATTGCCGGTAATGAAATCAATGTAAAAACATTAGAAAAAGGGACAAAATTCACCACCTTAGATGATGTAGAACGTGAACTCCACGAAGAAGATCTTATGATCTGTGACGCCGAAAAACCACTGTGTATTGCCGGTGTATTTGGTGGAGCCACAAGCGGAGTTACCTCAGCTACCACACAAATTTTCCTGGAAAGCGCTTATTTTAATCCAGTAAGTGTTAGAAAAACCGCGAAAAGACACGCTTTAAACACCGATGCTTCTTTTAGATTTGAACGGGGGATTGATCCTAATATTACGGAATATGCTTTAAAACGTGCTGTGCTTTTAATTACTGAAATTGCCGGCGGCGAAGTAACAAGTGATATTGATGATCTTTATCCAAAAAAAATTGAAGACTTTCAGGTTTTTCTAACTTTTGATAAGGTAAACAAGCTTATTGGCGAGAACCTTCAGCAGGAAACCATTAAATCTATCCTCGCTTCTCTTGAAATTCGTGTGAACAATGTTACCGAAACCGGGATGGGCCTTACTATTCCATCTTACAGGGTAGATGTGCAGCGCGAAGCCGACGTAATTGAAGAGATCTTAAGAGTTTATGGTTATAACAATATTAAGTTTGGTGAAAAGCTAAATGCTTCGGTAGCCAATTCTTCTAAATTTGAAGATTACAGACTTCAAAATTTAATCGCCAACCAGTTAGTGGGACAGGGTTTTTACGAAACTATGGCTAACTCACTAACCACACCTACCTATACCGAATTGAGTGAGCAATTGAATGCTTCCCAAAATGTAAAAATGCTGAATCCTTTAAGTCAGGATTTATCGGTGTTACGCCAATCTATGTTGTATTCTGGTTTGGAATCTGTGAGTTATAATATTAACAGGAAACGCAGCGATTTAAAATTATTTGAATTCGGAAAAACCTATCACGATTTTAACGGTAGCCGGGTTGAGAACAAACATCTTTCTATTTTTATTAGTGGAAACCGAAATGCAGAACGCTGGAATTCAACTTCAGGAAGAACAGATTTCTTTTTATTGAAAGGTATTATCGAATCTATTTTTCAAAGGTTGGGTATTGAAAATTTAAAGCCTTCCGCAGTAAAATCTGATGTATTTTCTGAAGGACTTATATTTTCTTCTGCAAAAAGCAATTTGGTTTCATTCGGGGTAATTCGCAAAAAAGTATTGAAGCATTTTGATATTGAACAGGAGGTATTATATGCCGATTTTAACTGGGATGCTTTATTAGAAGTTACCAAAGCCAGAAAGACCAGCTTTAGCGCTATTCCTAAATATCCAGCGGTTAGACGTGATTTTGCTCTTCTATTAAACAATAATGTTTCTTATGAAGAAATTGAGCAAATCGCTCTAAAAACAGAGAAAAAACTTCTTAAAGAAGTAGACCTTTTTGATGTTTACCAGGGAAATAATCTTCCAGAAGGAAAGAAAAGTTACGCGGTAAGTTTTAAGTTTCAGGATGAAAATAAAACCCTTACCGATAAGCAGGTAGATAAAATGATGAAAAAGCTTCAGCACAGGTTTGAAGAAGAACTTCAGGCCGAATTGAGGTAATTGTATATAAAATTGGCTGTTTAAACTTTTATCTTTACGTCAACCTGAATTTATTTCAGGTTCTAACTTGAACTAAGTTTCAATTTAGCTTGGACTCTGAAACAAGTTCAGAGTGACGTTAGGAGTATTTAAACAGCCAATTTTTATTTTCTACTAAAGAGAATTATGGAAATTCTTTAAAAATCTCATCTACATAATCTCTTATATCTCTTTCTAATCTTTTTGAACCAATTTCCTCATCGGCAGTTCCACGCCATAAGATTTCATTTGTTCTTCTATCTATAAGATCTATAACAATAGATTTTTCTTTATAAGGAAGTTGTTTAACCTTATCTGCTGCCGTAATTCGCTGAACGGTGAAATAGTTGTCATAAGTATAATCTTCATAGTATGGCCCTATATAAAGCCCGGGGCGATAGTATGAAAAATTGGTATAAACTGGATCTGCATTTACATCTGCTATTCTTTCATCAAACATTGCGTGAACATAAACTAACACATCCGGCCTGCTATTATCTATAGCATAACCTTCGGAAGACATATTATTATTTATAGTAGATATAATCACTTCGTGAATGCGATTATTATCATAACCCGTATCCTTAATAGTATCCTTATTAGGTAAATAAGAATACGTATTGTACTTCTTTATTTTTTTTGCAGAGTCTTTAGAAATATTGCTTCCAGAACCACAAGACATCATAAAGGCTCCCGCCATAATTAACGTGATAAGTAATTTTACTTTCTTCATAAATTTTAATTTTCATTCAAAATAAGCCTTCCTCGAGAACTAGAAAAAGGATATAACTTTTTTGATATTTAATTAACAAATAAGAGCGGCCATTTAGGCCGCTCTTTTAATTCTTCTTTTTCAATAGCAATTTATTTCCCTGGCAATACTACTGTATCTATAACATGAATAACTCCGTTCGACTGGTTTACGTCTGCCTTTGTTACTGTAGCTACATTCCCTGAAGCATCTTTAAGCTTTACTTTACCATCTTCCATCATAGCGTAAAGTTTTCCACCTTGCACGGTTTCAAAAGTAGCTTTTCCATCACCTTCTTCAATTGCGGCAACAACATCCTTTGCTCCAAAATTACCGGCAATTACATGGTAAGTAAGAACAGCCTGTAGTTGTTCTTTGTTCTCTGGCTTTAAAAGGCTTTCTATCATTCCTGCTGGTAGTTTTTCGAAAGCTGCATTAGTTGGTGCGAATACAGTAAAAGGACCTTCACTCTGTAAAGTTTCTACTAAACCAGCAGCTTTTACCGCAGCTACCAAGGTAGTGTGGTCATTAGATTTCGAGGCATTTTCTACTATATTCTTGCTAGGATACATTTCTGCACCACCAACCATAGTAGATCCGTTTTGGGCCATTAAAGTCCCGCCAATAAATAGGAAACATAAAATTCCTAATAGTTTAAAATTTCTCATAACAATAATTTTTAAATGGTTTATGAAATAAACGAGATTGAGAATGCTTCGGTTTTTATTTGTTTGCGATTTAGCATTTACTTAACTACTCGTATA
>VMHT01082573.1_pt1 | contig 13051 bp, 22 predicted proteins | sample 4693611 | NCBI WGS metagenome assembly VMHT01 (sample SAMN12280063, study PRJNA550983) | marine metagenome | isolation source: seawater sampled from same location over 5 years 0.02-0.2 micron viral filtrate | place: USA: collected off the coast of southern California halfway between the port... ... | reverse complement strand
GTAAGTTCACAAGCTGAATTGTAACCACGAGAATCGTATTGTATCATAACTTTATTAAGAGCATCGCTGTATGGTATGAAAGTATTAGTCAATACAACTTTTCTCTTTTTTCTTTTTGGTTTGGGATTGAACTTGTTATACCAATATTGTTCTAACCATCTATCCCAACTTTGGTCAGCTATGATACCCTTAGCCACACGACCACCACCAACACTTCTCCTATCTAATCGTTTTAAATTATCAGCTGTATCTTTTTGGACAGGTTGAATGTACCCACCTGTTTTGTGTGGGTAAATTGTGTGAGATGCATATTTTTCTGTTTCACTACAATCCAAACAAGTTTTGTAACCTAAATGAATCCTCTCATCTGATAATGAAACATCACATTTTTTACATTTATTCATACGGTGAATATACTAAATAAAACCTATACTTGTCAAGCTTTTTTTTATCTACCTCTTACTCCACCCTTAGCTACATCTTTCCGTGAATCTTCATTTTCAATAATAGGTAAGTCATCAATATCTGGTTCTATTACTTCTACCACTTCATCACTATCATCAATATTTGGTTCTTGAATTGTTTTCGGTTTCTTTTCACCATAGACCTCCCACCATTTTTTCTTAGATTTAACCTGGGGTTTCTCTGGCGTTCCTATTCCGACATTACCATTAAGCAGAGTTACGTTGTAACTTATAACAAAAATAACTGCCATAGGGTCGAACACAAAAATAAGCACTAAGATAAAAAATTTAACTACGGTGTCTACATCGGTGTCAAATGTTCTTGCTATATAAATTGCAGGGCCAACCTCAACACCAGTTTCAACAAGTGCTATCTTTAAATCACCTACCTCACCTTTGAGTTGTATTATATCTTTATTTATTTCATTGATTTGTGGTTGGTATTCTTCTCGAAGTTTTCTCTTTGCAGTTCTGTAATTATCAGGTAACTCAGCAACTGCAGCTTCTAATTCTTCTTTTAAGAATATCTTATCTTCTTGTAATTGTTCTAATCTATCTTCCTTATATATTAATGCAGTTGATTCTTTTTCGAATGTTACCGTAGCACCTTGATATGCATTAGATAAAAATCCAAAGATACCAGCAGAAGTAATTAGTATCAAAATTATTGTTGCAATGGTCATGTATATCTTATGCAAAGAATTTATGGTATTCCAATATCTGTATAGAAATGAAGCCGCTACTAATTTACCAAACTCCAATGAACCTGCCATTATAATTACCGCTGTTTGTGCTCCCGCAAATAATTTAGATAATCCGAATACAGAAAAGAAAGCAGCACTACCAGCTATTAACAAAGCTGAGAATCCAACTAACGTGGGAAAGTTTTTACTATTCTCAAACATTATTATGCCTGTGGTATTTTCTCTTTATTTAGATAGATTAATAAACCCTCTATTTCATCTTTTGTTGGAACATAATCAAATACTGCTTCTGTCTCCAAACCATCATCATCAACATAATGTAACTTCTTTTCTACTTTTTTCTGAGTGATATATTTTTCTAAATCTCTCAATATTTTTCGATAAATATAATCATGTGATTTCATGGTATCTTCCATATTGTTATATATAAATATAATATATACTAGATTATATCCTCAAACTCAGCCTCTATAACTTTCATACATATATAAAATGTGTCACCGTTCCGTAGAACAGCATCAGCTAAACTATATCTTTTTTTAAGTTCATTGGTCGAAATATTTGTAACCTTGTCAGCTAACACCGCTCCACGGATAACATACATATCATCATTTACGGTGATGAATTTCATTTATTATGAAATTTTTACAGTATGTTTTTTCGGTTTTTCTGGCTCTATTTTCGGAACACTAATTGATAGTACTCCGTCTTTGAAATTAGCTGATATACTATCACCATCTAATAATTCTCCAAGTTCAAATTGTCGTTTGAATGAAGAAGCCTTTAACTCTCTACGAAGTACCTTAGCACCATCTTCTTTATGGATACCATGCTTATCACCACTAATGGTCAATACGCCATTTTCTACTTCTATGTTAAGTTGCTTCTTATCTAATCCAGGAATCTCAGCAACGATACCAACTTTGTCATCGTATTCATATACATTAACTTTTGGATATGCTGTTCCTTGAAATGGATTGACACCGACTTGTTGATTGATTTCAGGAAATGATTTTCCTACAATTTCATCAAACATTTTATCAAAAGGTGTTAAAAAAGAATCCCTGTCGATTACAGGAAATGGATTGCGAACTACTACTTTAGTCATTTTATTTCTCCTATTTTGTTTACTTTGTAGTCAAACATTGACATCCTCATTTGAGCGATATCAATAACTTCTATAATAAGTATAAAGAAATTTTCAAAAATACATTTTTTTATTTAAATAATATTGGTAACATATATTGAACTTCAACCGGTTTTCCATTTTGTAACGCTGGTTCAAATTGTATAGCTAGAACTCTATCTATAATAGCTTCGTTTAGTATGGTATTGAAACTATCTACAATTTCAGGTTCGATTACTTTTCCTTCTGTGTTAACTTTGAATTGCACCAATACATTACCGATAAAGGAAGTTGTATCTAAATGTTTTACATCGTAATAACTAAGATTGAAAGGTTTTTTTATTTCTGGTTGTTGACTCTTACCTACAGGCAAGTCTTGGGCTATCAACGAGCCCATTAGTATCAAACAAAAAAGTCGCCTCATTTTTGTTCTCCTTTTTTATGGGTTCTTATGTCAGGTTTCCTACAAACCTTCATTGATAAATATAAACAACTTTTAAAAAAATATGTTAGTTTTTTGTTAGATTATTATGAGTTTTTTATTTTTATCTTTAATTGTGAAAGTAACTTATCTATTTTATTTAATTTTATATGGTTTTTATCTTGTTTAAATAATTCATCTCTTTTGTTTTTTAATTTACCATAAGCTTTTTTATAATCTTCTAAAGAAATTCCTTTCATAGATTTTCTATAATATAAATGAGCTAATGCTTCATCCTCCGCTTCAGCTCCACGAACACCAGCAACTGCTGTTATGTATTCTGTTTCATATACTTCGGTTGTTACGTCTTGTATTTCCTCCCATTGAGCTTGTTCCCACATAGCATCTAAATTTAAATTATCTATCTCTGTTAATGCTTCTTTCATATCAATACTATCTTGTATGGCTTGTTCTCTTTTCTTTTGTTTTGCTCTGTCAGCAAATTCTCTATCTAAGTTTACAGTACGAATTGAATCACATTCACTTAACCACATGCCATAATTTTTCCAATTAGGTGAACCCCATTCGTTACGGTATTCTGTATCATCACAATCTTGTCCATACGCAACATCTCTTTTGATTTCAGATGTTCTTTGTACATCTTGACTATAACTTAATTGGAAGTTCAGACAAATAAAAAGTATTAGGGTTGTATTCAAAATACCAAATTTCATTATTCATTCTCCTATGATATAGTTTAGTTCCATCAAATTGCCACTCATTATCTTCATCAGGTATTCCTAAATCATAAGTGACTATTATATTTCTTGTTCTACCTAAAACAGATAATGGATGTTCAGGCCAACTTTGTTCACCTGTTAATTCATATTGTTTCTTTGCATATACTTCTAACTCTTCCCATAATGTATATGTGAATTTTTTTTCGGATTTCAATTCCTCTAATTGAATTCTCTGTTCAAATCTTGGTACAGTAACAACACTCATGACACTAATAAGAATAATTACCATAATAATTTCTATTAAAGTAAATCCTTTGTTCATTAAATTTCTCCTAATCTATACTCCTCATAGGATGGACTATCTTCGTCAACATCACTAATAATAAATAGTTTAGTGATATAACCTTCTTCAGAAGTATCCGATAATATTTCATAATGAAACGCGTTGTTGTTTGTGTTTAATGGTAAATCTCCACTAAACAAATGGTTTACATTTCTACCATCTGTTAAAACAAATTGACGATACTCATCATCTAACAAATTGTTTTCTGGTTCTGTTGGTAAATGAGGATTACCACTCATATACATTTCTTGATAATACCTTAAAAATGTATCTTTTATAATTGACATATTAGCTAAATTTATTTCTCTCTGTGCTTCATTTGTTAAATTACTATAAGTGGGAATAGCCACACTCATGACTATCCCCACCACAGCAATACTAACAACTAATTCTGCCAATGTGAAACCGGCATTTGAGTTTCTCATTGGTTTTCCTTTAATCTACTATAGCTTCTCTAATACCAACAGACCCAACATCAGCTTCATCACCAGTCTGTACACCTTTGTCGTATGACCAAGCGTAACGAGTGTTGTCTTTTCGTTGATGTGTAATTTTAAGAGTTGTGGTATTGTAAGTCCATTCTCCATCAGAATCTGCATTGTCAACATTAGTTGAATCATATCCAGTTGGTACTTGGTCTAATCCATCGAAAGGATGTGTTGGCCAACTTCTTCTACCATTTTCTAATAGTTGTTCTACAGCATAATTATCTAAACCTGCTTTGATTGATGATATGATAGCATCTTCAGCAGCTTCTTCTGCTTTATCTACCACACCAGCATATCGAGGTATAGCGACAGCAGCTAATACACCTAATATAATAGTAACCATTATCAATTCAATAAGGGTAAATCCTTTGTTATTTTTCATTGCTATTCTCCTTCGTATCTTTTACGGTACGAGTGTTTTATGTAGTTGAGCTGGGTTCTCAGCATCAGCTACGATTAAAGCAGGAGCTTTAGCAGATGAACCACTTCCACTTCCAGCTATTACTAAGTAAATGTAAGCACCATCCTGAAAGGGTGATGATATACCATTGTTACCCATGTTCTTTTTAAAGTCATTGGCTCCATCTTCATCATAACCAACATCTGTTTGAAGATTCATCCAATTACCTTGTAGAGCATCTTCATCATCTGAGGTTGGTGAGAATACATAGACAAAATCTGAGTTATCATCAGTATATTTTTCAATATTAGCAAGAATATCTTCTACATATGCTTCTAAAGACTCATCAGTATCAGCACCATCAGCAAGTGAAACACCACCTACAGGTTGGTCATATTTAGATTGACCAGGAAATCTTCCTTTACCTTCTTCAGACACAGCTTGGTTATAATAGTTATTTGCCACAGTTAGAATCTTATCAATGTTATTCATTGTCTTTTTCTCTTTAGCACCAGAACCAACAGCACCAAACTTTGGAGCAGCGGTAGTAGCTAGTGTAGCCATCATAGCCGTAGTAACAGCGAATTCAGCAAGTGAATTACCTTTGTTACTTTTTATTTTTTTAATTAAGTTTATGAACATTTTCGTTCTCCTCATTAAGTTTCATACCGTTGTTGGTACTTACCTATATAGGTACAAAAACTATACCAAACTATGTAATTTAGAGAACTTTTTTTTAAGTTGTTTTATATGTGAACTTACAAACAAAAAATCCCACGAGGTGTGGGATTCTTTTTTTTTATTTTCAGTTAGTGTAACATTATGATAGACTCATATTGTTACAAAATGTAACATTATTATAGCTTACCAAGTATAAACCCTATACCTAACCAGAGGTATTGATTCTCATACCATTTTGGTTCAAGTGTTTTAATAAGCTCTTCATTTGTTTTTTCACGTTCCTTTAACAAAGCAATTTGTTTACTCTTAGCTTCAGATAAAACAGATTCTACTTTAGAATACTCTTCTAATTCTGATATTAATTTTTCACTATCAGCAATACTAACTTTTTGAGATTCTATTAAGGAATCTGCTTTAGCCAATTTACCTTCCCATTGAGCATCACGAGCTTTCAACATTTCTAATGCTTCATCATATGTAAATGAAGTAGGTTTTTTACCACCCTTTTGAATTTCTTGACCCCAAACTAAATCAACCCATCCACAAAATAAAAATAATCCTAATATCCAGTATAATGTTTTTTTCATAATCATCCTCACTTATTTTTAGCAAATTGTTTTAAAAAATCCTCAGCTGATTCTACTTCATCATTATCATAAGCCTCTTGCATTTTTTGAGTTTTCTTTTTGCTATTGGTTAATTTTCTTTTTAAGTTACCAACTTCTTTCTTAGAAGCTGCTTTGGTTTTTTCTAAAACCTCAATTTCTTTCTCAACTTTCTTTTCTTGTTTTTTATTTTCTTTGATAACCTTTTTTAGTTCTTTTACTTTTTTACTCTTACCAGCATTCATTGCAAAAAGTCCACCAACTAAACCTAAAAAACCAATTATTAATTTCCATATTTTCATTTCGATTCTCCTCTTGAAAGTGATACTGGTGAGTCTGTAAGTTGGTTTTTATTTACAAACCATATCCTACCCATAGTATCCTTGACTCTCCAATCACTATCTACTTCTTCATTTACAAATGTAACCATTTCATCCTTGTATAAAGTTCCCTCTACCGTAGTTATGGTTTCTATTACTCTATATTTTTTCTTAATCATAATGTATACTCAATTCCTATTTTAGCCTTGTAGAACTGTGTTGCCTTCAGCTTTGATACCTCACCTAAGTTGTACAACCTAACTTTATCCGTTAGTTTCCAACTCACTTTAAACTTGTTTTCATATTCAAACTCCTCGCTTGGTGGAGAGTACCCATCAAAGGAAAATTCAACATCCACTTTTTCCCAATAGGTTTTTTTGTTTGTATATCCTATTGAAGCAAATGTATCATATATCTTTAAGGTTTCATCTGTAGAACGAGTCGTAAATCCTAAACTAATACCGTATATAGTTCTACGCCAATCAAGTTTAGCATACTTCACATTCTTACTTTCTTTGTTCATGTATTCTGGTTTGAAGTACAACCAATCATCATACTTTACCCAAAATAAATCATCAATGTATTTAGTACCGAGTTCTCGTTCCCATTGACGATTGAAATGATAAGCTGGGTGACTAGCACCAATACTGACTTCGTAGTCATCAGGGTTAGGTTGCACATTTGGTGTCCTAACTGCAAACGAACTGAATAACATCACACCAGCTAATAAACTATCCAACATTACTTTAATCTCCTATTGAAATACTCATCTATGAAACCCTTACCAGCATACATTACTGCTAACCATAATGATATTTCAAATACCTCTCCATATCCAAGATAATTTAAAGTCTCAATGTCCACTACTTTCTCCTATTTTATTTTTCTTAATAAATAATTATGTTTAATTAAATGGGGTGGTTTGCCTAAAGTCTCAATATATGTTTTCCAAGAACCATTATTAATTTTCTCATCCATTAATTCTCGTATTTCATCCCAACTCATTTGTTCTATAGTTTCCTTATACCAAAGTAATCCATCGTAATTATCTTTACTATTTTCTATCTCTTTTCTTCTTACCCTATCTTTCATAGCTTGGGTTCTATTATCCATCTTTAGATTCTTCCTCTGCTGGTTTATCAACTAAATCTTCTTTCTTAGCAGCCTTTTCAGTTTCTATCTCTGCAACGAATTTCTTTTTCTTACCACCATCGTATTCATAAGCGTGGCCTTCTTCAATTAGAATATCATTGATACTAACCAAACCATCTGAACTTCTATCTACGTTTTCAGATAATTCGTGACCAACTACTGATGGGTCTACAAAAACTTCTCCAAGAACTCTACCAAATTTACCTGTTCCATATGAAACAATTTTAAAAACTCCAGCTTCTAATAACTCTTTATTACGAGCTTTAGCTGCAAGTCCTTTTTTCTTTTCATCTAAATCACGAGTCCTACTTTCCCAAGTATCAATACCCATGTATCTAATTCGTTTTTTAATTTTTAAATCAAAACCTAAATCAATATAACAATCAATTGTATCTCCATCTAAAACTTTAACGAGTGTGCCGTTATATTCAAACGATGCTGGTTTCTTAGCCATAACTTTTCTCCTATATCATATGCGTAATCCCAACTGACTTGCTATTAATTGAACTCTCCACATTGTACTAGACCATCTACATTCCATAACATCTAGTAATATTTTTTTAGCATCAGTTGATGTTAGTTTCCTATTATAAATATTACCATCATGTAAATATGAACTTTTATCTGAATGTGCTATACTTTTAACAACTTCCATAACTTTTTGGAAGTTTAAAAAATTAACGTAAGTACTTTTTAGTTTACCACTTGATTTATCAGCTAGTACAATATAATTATCATAAGCTGTCCATTTTTCTTTTTTCATTTTATTATCCTATTTAATTGTTAAAAAAATAGCTGGGCCAAGGAGAAAGGAATAACCCCAGCCCAGCTCGAGAGAGAAAAACTAATTGCTATGTTGAGCTATTAGTGTATTCAACCTTTTTGTCAATCCGCTAACATCATGTCCAGCTGTCATTCTTTTATTAATGACATCTTGATAGGACTTGAATATAACTTCATTCAATTTGGTTTTTTTAGTCTTAGCCATTACGACCTCCTAAACGTTACTTGATTTAATTTCTTCTTCATTGAATAAGTCATCAGAACTTCCATCAGAAACATACTTCTGAACCAACTGCTTCACATAAGTTCTTTCAGACTCTAACCCACCATCATCCGAAAACTGAGGATAGACAGTTACTTCAGCCGCTTCGTCCAAACCGAAACCATCAAAGAGTAATCCAGCTATCTCAACAGAAGTTCTAGTAGATATCCCAGCTGACAACCGACCAGCTTCAGACTTTGACTCATCACGAGTTGAAGAAGCTATCTCTGCTACTGATTTCAAAAGTTCAGTATCCACATGGGGAAACATATAGTTAAGTAAACCATGTTCCTCATCTGAAGTTAGAACATCCATCTCAACGATAATGAATCTATCCATCAAAGCTTTGTCCATTACACGAGTCGAAGTGTACTCATTACCTACATTAGCTGTCGCTACGAAAGTAACACCCTCAGCCACATTGATAGTTTCTTGACCCTCACCCTCATCCAATCTGAGATATCTTTGACCACTATCCAACACGGTCATCAGAATATTCCAAGCATCTGGATGAGCTCTTGATAACTCATCAAGAAGTATCACAGCGTTTGGAGTCTGAATCGCCTTAACAAAAAGAGCTTCTGAAAAGTAAGTACCCTTCTTTTTATCAAAGTGAGTATTACCAATCAAGGTAGCTCTTGGGTCTTGGGTAGCTCCAAGATTAAAATAGAAGTCAGCTCTGTCAAGTGAATTAACGAGTGACTTAGCAGCCATAGTTTTACCACAACCAGCAGGGCCGGTCATCAAAATATTTTTACCTCTAACAGCAGACCTAATAAGATACTTCCACTTTAGTTCTTTCATCACCAAACCTTGAGGTTTGAGATTATAAGAAGAGTGAATGAAGTTCATAACTTCAGCATGTTCAGTAGGAACATCAACTGAAGAAACATCAATCACAGGAGCAGTAGTTACTTCAAATACTGACATCGGAACTCTAGTCCAATAAGATTTACCAGACTTATTAACTTTTTGTTCCAAAGCCATACCTGCATTGAAAGCTTTTTTCCTAGTACTACTACTAATCTCTGAGGTAAGTTTATTACCATCAGAATCCCAGGCATTAAACCTATTACCTGATTTTACAATTTGGACTACTTTATTCATAACTTATTTTTCCTTTTTCTAAGTTGTTTATTTTATCTCTCAAAATCATATGTAAATATACTGATAAAAACATATACGAGTCAAGCACTTTTTTTATTTATTTGCATATAATCTGGTAATTTTCCATACCTTAAATATGTAACTATATCTTTAGTAACTACTTTGTGTTCGCCAGACCAAGAATAACTTCTGCGACATTTTTCTACATGCTTCTTAATTATTTCTTCAATCACATCTCTACCTATTTTTGAATTTAAAATTAAAGACATATTATTTCTCCAAGAATTTTTTGTTCATTGTTTTTGCTACAGGTAAAACCGAAGTTACATCGATGAACTCTGCATCAGAACCATACATTTTTGTAAAGGTTGAATCTGCTCTATCTCTATCCCAAATGTCTCCGATAAAGTAACTAAGAACCTTCACACCACGATTACGAATCTCTCTAACCATTTTCTTAGTGTGGTTGATTGCTGTATCATAATTATAATCAATGTCATCATTAGAGAACATCGGCATTCCATCCGAGAAGTTTAAGAAGTAAGAATCCTTATCATTAGAACCAACCTCTATTTCTTTCATGACAGCCTCGAAACACAAACCTTCTGGTGTAGTGCCTGATGGATGTAGTAAGTGAAATAGATTTCTTACTTTGGAAATCTTATCAACACGAGAGTCATAAGCTATCAACATTAGTGGATAAGATTTTCCACTTCTACTATTACCACTATTTTGAGTACTTCTATAAGACACAACTAAGTCAACATTGTTAATCATTGAACAAGCCTTGATTATAGCAGCTACAGCTGTTTGAGTATTTTTCCACTTGTCTCCACCCATAGAACCACTAGCATCAACTGAAATGTGGAGGAAAGCATCTGAGTAAGATTCAACAAAAGTTGTTTTAAAAACTCTCTCGTTACCAAACCCAAGTTCAGAAATTAATCTTTTATCGATACGACCACTATCTAATCTTGACCACTTAGTCTCACGAGACTCACCACGAACTTGAAGTTTTCTACCTAAGATAGTTCCCATCACTAAACCCTTATTAATACATTCTTTATATTCTTCTGAACACCATTTGTATGATGGATTTGAAACCATAGAAATAGTATCAGACTCAGCTAGTGACTTGTTGAACTTCTTAACCATTAAAACTTTAGTAGGAGTTTTTTTACCAGACCATCTATCAGTAACACCAGCAACATCTACATAACTCATTCCAGCAGAATCTACAACATCCATCGAAGCCTTATCTTTCATGGAAAGTTTCTTTTTAGAAATATCACCATCCATAAATTTTTTCTGTTTATTGATAGCATTCTCAAGAGTTTTTTTCTGTTTATCACTAAGTAAAATTTTATCACCACTAGAATTTCCATCAGTAACACCATTATCAATCATATCATTTAATTGGTCATCAGATATTGTATCAGAACTCTCTCCACCATTACCATCAGAACTCTCTCCACCATTACCATCAGAACTCTCTCCACCATCAAGACTTTGGTCACCATTACCAGCTTCAGATTGTGGAGTTGGATTTTCAATTTGAACATCGATGTTATTTAGAATGAGATGAAATATCTTGAGAGCAATACCAAAAGCATCTTCAGTAGAACCTAGACTTTTTACATTCTTGAAAATCAAAGAGTGAATTTTTCTTAGATTTGGTAGAGCATCTAAATTAGAATTTTTATTAGTGAGATTGATAATTCTGAAAATGTATGAATCCCAATTTAAAGAAGTATACTCATCAGTACCTAGAGCTTTGTCAATCACTTTAGCATGAAAGTACTTGTCATAAAGAGAGTGGTAGTACCCCTTGTAGCCTGGTGAATTTGTAAAGACAAAATAGTCAATTCGTCTATCTTCTACATAGTTAAGTAAGTCTTTAACTTTAGACATAACTTCGTATCGTTCCCAACCAAAAACTTCAGACCTAGTATAGTATTCTTGAGGAATCTCATTCTCAAGATTTCTAAGAAAATCAAAGTTAGAAAGTTTTATGTGAGAACCTTCGTGAAGTGCCAAACCAACAGTAGAATCAAATAATTTGTCATCTAACTTAGCAGAGATGGTGACAGCTTTACCATCAGTATAACTATCTCCTTTTGATGTAAAATTAACTTTGATATCAGACTCACCAGTTACAATAGAAACAAAGTTACTGATAGCTCTCCTATAAGAAGCTAGAGCTATTAAATCAACACCCTTCTTTTTTGGTTCATCTTCATCAAATATAGATGTGTTGTTATCCCAACCATTATCTAACCAAAACGAACTATAGTTATTTTTTGTATTGAGATTACTAGCTGAGTATTTTTCCCTCAAAGCCATAGGATTAAAGTTTTTAAGTTTTGAATCGTTCATTTTTTCCCTTTTTCTCATATCCTAATATACTGATAAAAACCTATACGAGTCAAGCACTTTCTGCATCTTTTTGCAAATAATTTTTATGGATGTCTAAATACCTTTCTACAGCTAATTCTTTATGTTTAGCCTCTACCATGATATCAACATCATTACCATAAGTGTTAATGTAATCGTACACTTAATCAGAATGGGCTTGAGGTCTAATTGATTCGTCAAGTCGTTCTTTACTCCGACTCTCGCTATAATGTACAACTGGTGTGATACCTTCTGGCCAAGTTGATATAGCCAACTCCAAAGCCTCTTGTTCACTAAACCCCCCATCACAAAACCTGTGATGATGAAAGTCGAACACGATGGGCACGCCAATATTACTGTATATTCCATGATATAACTCCTTTACTGAATACATTGATTGTTTGTCATCATTTTCTAATGTAAGTCTACTCTGAACTGATTCAGGTAATCTTTCAAAATTTTTACAAAACCTTTTCATTGATTTTGGTTTATCACCATATGCTCCACCAATGTGAATATTAATTTTATTATAAGGTGTTCTACTCAAACCCATCATATCAAATACATCTCCATGAATAGTAAGGTCTTTAACACAATTATCAACTACATGCTCGTGTGGTGATGTCAATACATTAAAAGGGCCTGGATGAGATGTGATACGAACATTGTGAGTCTTAGCTTTTACCCCAGCAGAGTGTAGATATATTTTTATTGCATCTATGTCCTTTAAATCATTCCAATTATATTCGGATTTCCACGGAGCAAGATTAGATGTTATCCTAAAGAAATTAAACCCATTTAAAATATTCCAATCGATAATCTTATTTAAGTCTTTACAATTAGCAAGTGTAAGTTCACTTACATAATCCAAACCTTTAGATTCAAATGTTCGTTTTATCATAGACCTATTAGTCGTTATGGGTTCTACACCCTTTTCTTTACCACCATATTTTTGTGGATATGAAAGTTTCATATTTATACAAGCATAACCTAACTGCATTATTTTTTTGTTCTCCTATACCAATCTGGTTTTTGTGCTATACGTTCATCTAAACGTTTTC
>VMHT01055662.1_pt1 | contig 13051 bp, 25 predicted proteins | sample 4693611 | NCBI WGS metagenome assembly VMHT01 (sample SAMN12280063, study PRJNA550983) | marine metagenome | isolation source: seawater sampled from same location over 5 years 0.02-0.2 micron viral filtrate | place: USA: collected off the coast of southern California halfway between the port... ... | reverse complement strand
TGTAGCTTCTCTGATAGATCTTTATCAAGTTGTTTCATATCAGATCGTAAGTCTTTATCAGTAAGACGAGTACCTGCTTCTACTTCTCTGATAGATGCTGTTACATCTTTCTGTAGTTGGTTCATCTCATTACGAATACCTTCTAAAGTATCTCCAATACTAGATTGTGTACCTTTTATTCTAGATTCTGATGCTTCTAGGTTAGTAGAGATCTTATCTCGTATATCAGATATTGTATCTTGATTGTCCTTTAACGTCAGTCGTAAACGTTCTTCGAACACATCCATCTTATTCAGCACTGTGGATCTCAAGGCTCTCACGGTGTTCTCAGTGGTAATTATATCTTTCTCTAAAGTTTCTACTAGACCTTCTATACGTCTAATCTCTAGTTTAAGATCGTCTTTTATGTCCTGAGTATAACCAATAGCATCATCTAACTTCTGAAGTTGTAATGTATTAGCAGCTGAAATCTCATCTATATCAATCTCTTGGATAATCTCTTTCATATCCATATAGTCTTTATAGATCTCAAAACCACCCCATGCACCACCACCTAATGTAGATAGTGCTGTGAGGATAGCAAACATCTTACCACCCTTGAATGTCATTCCTGCAAATTCAAACTCTGCCATATTAGTCCTCGAATGTTAATGCTTTGAGTTGTTCTAATTCTTTCTCAAGCTTACTTACTTCTAATTGTTTCTTTCTTAATTCTAATTCATATAGTCTGTTACAATCAATTCTTGATTTAGTTCTCTTACCAAGAGGTATAGTTATTCTAGCAAATACACCTACATCAGTTTGTTGATTGATAGTAAAATCTCTCTGAGGGTCATAATACTCTTTATCAATTATTCCTGTAACACCAAACTCTAAGTTTGTTGCTGAGCCTATAGCATTAGAACAATCAAGCTCTCCAGCACGAAACTTATCTGATTGATAATTACCACCAGATCCTGGCAACTGTAAGTTTAATGATGATGAGTCAGCGTGTGCTGATACTCCAATCATGATAAACAATAGTGTTAGTATTCTCATATGTCATCTCACTTTACTCTCGAACAGATCCTTGATTTGATTCCTGTCGATTGTACATCTTGTTTCAATTGTTTTGATGTAGTACAGATATAAGTTACTCTATCACAATCAGCATCTCTTACATACAACTCAAAAGACTTATGTTCTAGATATCCTAGCTTCATAACTTTCTCTGGTGCTGCAAATGGTACTGATTTCCATTCATCATCATACACATTTACTTCGTAATAGCTTGCATCACTTCGTCTATTCCACATCTTCATTTTTATAACTGATACACCTTCAACATAAGCTGGTTCTATCTCTGGATAGGTTGGTGTAAGTTCATGAGCCGCGGCACTATTAAAGAATAGTATTAGCGCCGCAGCGAATCCATATTTCGTCATATTAAGCCTTCTTAAGGTCCTGGTCCCGGGCTATGCCCACCGAATGTACTTGATACACCAGTAGGGCTGGAACTAGACCCACCATTTCAATCTGCGATACACTCAGCAACTACGTTAGCTTTATACTCACCGCCTGGTAGTGATTTACCTGCACCATACTTTGCTTCTGATTCAATTTTAAACCAAGTAGATCCAGCAAGTGTTAAATCAAACTCTGTTACATTTTCATACTCTACTTTAGCTGCTTCGTAAGCAGACATACCTGTTACAGAGTGACTCTTTACTGATGTCTCTCCATCCCAGTTTACAGAATCTGAAAGATTAGGTGCTGTTGAGAATGAATTTGGCCAAGAAATCTTAGCTTTATATTTGTCAGCAACTGTAACATCATAACGGACTACTGGGTCTATACCACCGTCAGCTGTTTTAGTGCTTAATTCGTCTGGTGTAGGGTTACCATATACACCAGATGTGTCTGTAAAAATTGAACACTTAGATGAAACATTACCAGTAATTGGTGTATTGTTAGCAGAAGCTGCTGCCATAGAACATACCATACCGATAGCACCTAGTGTTAGTGATTGTTTGAACATAAGTTACTCCTATTGCTCTCTGTTATATTGCGACCGAACCATAGTCTGATGTTTCTCATCAGTTGCAAAGCTCCGCATCGCACGCGGGTTATCAGGTATATCTGTACTCTCAAACTCTAACACATCGTTATATTCACCACCTGGTATTGTTATTATATAGTAAGGCTCAATTTTCGGGACTTGTGCTAAGGCAGCTAATATAGAAGCTTGCTCTGTAGTATCAACCATCTCGTCTATTGAACTTTCTGCACCTAATTGTTTTTCGAGAAGTTCCTCTTCTTGAGGTTCTTCTACTTGTTCTTCTTGTTCTTGAGCTTCAGCTTCTTCTTCTCCAGATAGGTTAGCTTGTACCCATTCATCATAAAAAGGATCATCAACAGTAGGCTCTTCTAAGTTATTTAGATAGTTAGCCAATGCTGCATCAAATCCTGGACATTGAGGATCAGCAAGAGGTGTAAGATAACACTTCTGAAGCTCTTCATCAATGACTTGTCTATAATTATACACCATAAAAGGATCTCTGATCTCTCCATCACCTTCTACAGTCATTGATCCATCACCCCATCTTGAGGAATCTATATACGGAAATCTAAAATATTTCTGTACTGTACCTCCAGGGATTTTAGACCAGTCGTCTACTTCTTCAAATACATAACCACCATTTACTGGATCTTCATTACGTACATAAACTGTAGCATCTGCATCAGTATCCTTAACCATTTTATATCTATACGTCAGACCATGAATCTGTACACTTATATACGGACCGCTAGTGTCTGGTAGTATAGTTCCCATACCCCAAGATAGGCCGTTTATAGCTCCGTTGCTTGTTGTTCCGTACGTTGTATCAGAGTAACAAGAAGAGGAGGAGACTCCCAACACTAAGGCCGCCAAGTAAAGTTGATTTCTCATCTTCATCTAAATCCTGTAAAGGGTTAAGTGAACCAGAATCCGCATCTGGTTGTAAATCTTTATTCGCTGCCCAAGCAGCTTTTGCTTCTGCACCAATCTTACCATCGAATGGACATGGTGTACCTGCATTCATCATTGCATCAAAGACTCTTTCATCTTGACACATCACCGAAACAGCCGCGACCTTCATTCCCATATCATACAATACTTTAGCATTCTTTAGCTTTTCACAGTTCATATCGCGAACCATTTTACCAGCTGAGATACCAAGTATCTGAGTTTGTACAGCACCCGTTACACCTGTAGTACACAGATCAGAGTTAGCTGAATTGATTGAAGGAGCAATAGCAGAAGGAGGAGGTGACTTAACAGTTGTTGTAGATGTGCTTGTACTATCTACAGTACTTGTATTGTTGTTGTCAGTATAAATGACATCATCATCCGCATCTTGAGCTACTGCCATATTGGCAAACATAATCAAAGTTATTACTATCAGTTTCTTTAACATTTTATCGTTCCTATTCACGCATAATAAGTACAGGTATTTATATGTTTTTTACTTTAAAGATCGTCTCTTTTATTCATATAGTCCCATGGTTGTTCGCCATCATATGTATGAAAAGATGTATTAGATGATAATAAGCACATAGTAGTATCAGGGAACATAATTGTGATAGATGATGTTTGTGTATCAAGATTTATCCATACATACAAACCTGCTTTATAAAATCTACCTGTTGTTGTTTCTCTAATAGCTGTATCACCGATAAACATTAATTGCTCATCGTCTTCTTCCATTATCTCTACCACATTAACAAACGTATCACAAGGTAAAGATATAATTAAATCCTTTGATGAGTGTGCTATTGTTGCAGTAAAAATAAACGCTAATGTAATAAGAAGTTTATTCATAATGTATTCCTTCCCGTATAAAAAATGGGGGCTAACCATGGCCCCCTGCGCACTTATTGAGTAAGTGACCCTATACATCTATTTATAGCTCAATTAGAACTTAAATGATGCGCCTACTTTAATGTCGCCAAACTCAAAGTCTGCGTCTGTAGATACTTCACCGTATGCTGTTAAGCCCATACCTACTGGGTATGATGCATCAAAGTCTAATCCTTTGAATGTGTCATCACCGTTTAGGTTCATTAGATCAAATGTTGATCCTACTGATAGAGCAGCGCCCATTGTTGAGAATGCTAATTCTGGTTTTGCTTCCAAAGCCCATAGCTCTACACCTGTTGTGTAGTTCATGTCGACTTCTGCGCCTGCTGTCAATCCATTACCTAGATCGAATGCTGATGCTGTTGATGCAACCATTACTGCTGCTGTTGCGATTACTGCGAGTTTCATTTTTTTATTCCTATTTTAAGTTTCATAATGTTAGTGTCACTTTCCTGTTGCTAAGCAAGTGACCAGCTCCCTGTGACTATGCCGCTAGGCGAAGTCCAGATGGTGCAATGTTTAAGTTTGCATTTACTTTTTGTAAACTGGAACACATGTCGATCCTATTTCAGCCCCATCATAATTACTTACGTCCCAAATACTTGGGCACATCATCTTCTTTTTTAGCCAACCAATTTTTATATGAACGTATAATCCATTTAATCATATTAGTCTCCTATAAGTAGTTATGGTGGAGCTGCGCGGTACTGCCCCGCGGTCCATATATCCGTTATTAACGCTTACCATATAATTATAAGAGTTCGACTAGAAAGTGCAACTCTTTTTTATTTTTAGAGCCCTTTTTTTCCAAAGTATGGTATTTTTACGATACTTTTTAAGACTGATTCTTAGCTAGCCATGCTTCGTATGCTTCTTCAAAGCCATCTTCGTGATATACTAATTCGTGATTACCCCACATCCGTTTAAAATAACTATCATAGACTAGTTGCATATTGTGTTCATCTATTAGATGACCTTTTACAGAGTAGAATAGTTTAGCTATTTCTTTTTTAGATGGATTCAAAATGGGGGCTCCTCTCCTGCATAAGAAGGCTTCCATGCTTCAAAAGGAGGCTCTTCTTCTATCATGTATATAGGAGCATGGCCACTTTGAGGTTCTGCTTTTACAATGCCATGTCTAATTAACCAGCACTCTAACTCAATAGGTAGTTCCTCTTCAATTGTCTGCATTCCAATCTCCATCCCATGTATAAAATAAATGATTACCAATCACTTTAGATAAGTCAAGAAACTCAGCCCAATCAGGGTTTACATAGTTAGCGTGATAGAACACAGCACCATAAGTAGGATCTTCTACGTTACCAATCATAACATCTCTAGCAATTATTTGAGCTTTTTTCCAAGCTCTTGCTTCAGTTGTTGAATGATCTTTTAATAAAAAAGTCCAGCTAAACTGCTTAGGTTCATATACTACTTCACATATTGTAGAAGGCCATTTGTCATGCTCAACTCGATTAAGAGTTACTTGAGCAACAGCTATTTGACCTTGCATACTCTCACTCCTAGCTTCATGGTAGATATTCATAGCAAGACATTTATGTTGCTCTTTATCTACTTCAGGTGGAGCCATCATAGCAACAGATAGTATTCCTACCATTATACTCATGGTTATAATCCCACTTAATATGTTCTTTGTACTTATCATTCCATTATTGTATACTCTTTTTAGACTAAGTGCAACTGTTATTTTGTATAAATACTAAAAAAGATGGAGTAATATATGTTCAGTTCTAAATGTAAAGCTCATTTACATAGTGTAGATATGACAGCTTGGCAACACTTTAAGTATGCATTTAAGTTTATTATAGAGCTTAAGAAAGCAGAAGTGGCTTTGTTTATCCATATGTTTGTACCGCGTTGCTGTGAATCATATGCTAGTGATAAGATAAAAGACTTAGCTTCTAAGTTACAAGAGCATGAAGAACTTCATTTGAATATGATAGCGGAGAAAGATAATGGCTAAGAACTCATTTGGTGTAGAGATGAAGACAAAGAATGGTCTTCAATCAGCTGACTTAGATGGTGACGGACACGTTACAGATGAAGAACTAGAACGTCAACGGAAGATCCTGGAGATTCAAGACGAAGATGCTATGCGAGATGCACAGCGTAAGATGGCTTGGTTTGCTCTCTTTGGAATGCTTCTATATCCATTCTCTGTTGTTCTAGCTGTATGGTTGAATTTAGGTGAAGCGGCTAAGATATTAGGTTCTATGGCATCTGTATACTTTGTATCAGTTGCTGCAATCGTAGCCGCTTTCTTTGGTGGTAATGCTTATGCTAAGAGTAAGTCAGCACCTCCAGCTCCTAAGAAGTAACTCTGTAACTATCTTCTATATTAGCAATAAGCTGTTCTAAGCTATCTTTGTTAGCTTGATAACGAATACCTATACCTCCTGCATTAATCCAACGCTGAATGTTATCAGGTTTATCATCTACAAGGATGTTAGGTTCACCTGATATACGATGAGTAGCATATCTATGCTTATTACCAGTAAAGATAAGATTATGAATCTCAGGTAAGAAGCCCCATTGCTTCAACCATTCTCTTTTCCAGTAACCAGAGTTGTACTCATCTCCACCAATAGGTGAAGAACAAATACCATACTCTCGACCAGCGATTCGTCTACAAGCAGCAACTAGATCTGCTGATGTTAAGAACGGATCTAAAGTATAGAACCAGTTAGTGTTCTTAAACGACTCAATAGTCTTAGAAGGATCTTCTAGATCTTTCCAATGCTCTACGTTGAATCTTTCTTCAACTTGTCCAAAGAAGTCAGCAATGACTCCGTCCATATCTAAATATAATTTCATAATATAATTCCTTTATTTAATTGTTTGACTTATTATAGTCTCTTTTTGAACTAAGTGCAACTATAAAGGTATCAATGATATCAATAAGTTACAGACCGAGTATTCTCCTTATAGCTACAGGGTTATCAGTAGTAATACTACCACCGTCAGATATATGATCTACAATCTGCTCGAAGTAAAACCTAGTATCGTTATCTTCGTCAAACAAATTAGCAGCAGTACGAAAGAAAGCTCGTAGCTTCATATCGTTAAGCCCACCGTCACGCATAGACGCAGGCTTGAATTTTCCAGCACGTTGATTACTCATCGAATTTCTCCTCTATCATTTTTATATGCTTGCACTTACGGAACGCAGGACACGAACATACAAATCCATTATCTTTCATTTCTATATTATAGAAACTTTTACCGTTAGAGGCAACTGCATTCCATACAGTACCTACTAAGAAGTTACCTTTAGTAACAATATTATCTGATGCAAATATTCTCATTTTAACTTCTTATACCACCTCTTAATAATAGGATTGATAGCAGCATTACACTGACTATCATTCCAACTAAAACGCTCTTTGATCTCAGCAAACAAAGCTTTCTTAGTCTTAGATCGATCAGCTACAGATCTTATCGTAGCGTCAATCTCGCCCCAGTTCTTTTCAGTTATAACTGGAGCGGCTTTTTTGACTTTCTTCTTCATTATATAAATTCTGCTAATTTCATTGAGAAAGGAACCTTAGTTTCTAACCAAGCAATTGCTTGCCTAGGAGTATCAAATTCCATTTCATCAGATGTAAAACCATCTTTAACTTCGATTAACCAATCTCCGTTAACACAACCATTAGGTTTAGCTTTAACATTCTTAAAACCAAATTCTTTAACAGCGTCTTCGAATGACAAACCTGTTTGCTTCCACTTAGGATCTTCATAAGAAGCAACCCACCCAATACATGCTACTTGCTCTAAGTAACAAGGTACAGATGAGTTAGTAGCTTTATAGAAGTTTTCGATTTTAGTAGTTGCAAATTCCATGTTTGATTTGAATACGTTTTTCATAATTTAGTTCCTTTATTTCTTATTATACCTTATTATAGGCGCTATTTGTACTAAGTGCAACTAAAAAAGGGCTTTATTTGAAAAAAGGTTATCAATAAAAACAATAGGTTAGGAATTATCTGCGTTTTATATGAGTTAAATATGCACCAGATGGCTTATGATATGCTGTCATAAGCTCAACATACATCTCAGGTGTCATTTGAATTAGATCCCATTTGTTATATTGCTCATTAAACTGTCTTATATAAACAATATCATCATAAGAGAATACCTTTACATCTTCGAATCCATCTCTATCATCTAAGACTGTAATCTCTATTTCATCGTGATCCATTTCAACTGTGAACATTATTCGTATTTCTTATCATGTGCTTTACCTTTACCATAGTCGCCATCATATTTATGTAAAGCTTCTGCGTCAAAGTTAAGATATTGACCAATACGAGTACCAGGTTTAATCTTCATACGTCCACAAGTAACATGCATAACACCTGCCATAATACCGTTATAGCCAGTATCATATAAGCCAGTAGTAAGATAAACACCGTTACGATTTAGAGTAGATCTAGTAATAACAAAGCCAGCTTCGCCCATACCTACTTCGATCTCGTTATCCATAATTACTTCGTACGCACCAGGATACAAGTACCAATAGCCGTCTTCGAATAGATCTACAGGCTTAGTGCCTCTATGAATCTTCTGCTCTTCGTCAATAGTAAAATCTTTATCGCTTATAGTAAGTATCTTACCTACACGTAAGTCTACCGCATTAGGTTGTATATCTTTAGCTTGTACATTAGTAAGAGATGACGTACTCTCTTTACTCATTATGTGCTTCATAGTCATAGTCTCGTTACTCCGTTAACATTAATATTATAGTATATAGAACAAAGGAATGCCAGCCGATATCTCTAAAGGCTGGCATTTTTATTTGATTAAGCTCCAGTACCTACTGTCATTCGCTTACGCAATTGTTGTAGGAGTAGTCCGTAAATCGGGAGAAAGACTACGAACGATACTGCGATCTTAAACACAACATCTACCGATGCAATTTCTAGCCAGTTAGCGCGCATGAACTCATCTGGTCCATATGCGAATGCAGCCCAGAAGAATGCATATGTATCTAAGATGTTAGCAAACACAGTAGAGATAGCAGGTGCTACCCACCACATGTCTGTTAACTTCTCACGGATACGTTGGAAGATGGATACGTCAAGCATCAATCCTAACGCATATGCAAGAGCAGAAGCCAAACCAATCATAGGAGTAGCAATAAAGCTACTGATAAAGATTGCTGGAATAAATGCAATTGCAATGATCTGACGAGCAACATACTTGTTAGTTAGTCGTACAGTTAAGTCAGTAGCAACAACGATAAGAGGAAACACAAACATGCCCCAAGTAAAGTTGAGATCTAAGATAGGAATTACTCCTGCGATCTGTACTGTGTAGTTTGCTAGTGCGATGATTACAAGATGTAATACTACTAGCTTGCTAACGAGAGACATGCTCTCGTCACCAAAGTTGAAATGTGATTTAATAAAGTTCATATTATCTTCCTTAAGCTAAAATTTGCTGAGCATGAGTAAGAGCTACTTCATATGCTACAGGTCCAGTCTCATCAGCATATGCAACTGGATCAGGACGACCCAATTTAATAAATGCTTCAAGACGTTCTACAGAGGATGAGCTCTTATAATCAGAATACCAAATACCATCATGCTTCATAGGCTTATAAGAAGTATTAGTACGTTTATATACGTCCTCAAAATCTAAACCTAATTCGTCACATAGTACTTGACCGTCTTTCAATATATCAAACTTATCCAGTTCTAGGTAAGGAGTGAAATAAGTCACCTTATCAGCATCCCAGTTACCTTCACGAAATGCATGATCATCAGCATCACGAAACTCCTGACGACAGTCAGGATACACTGCATGATCGCCAGCATGAATGCCTAGAGCGATAGCAGTTTCTTCATCTGTATCTTTAACCACGCTAAGAGCAGCTGCTTGTACAATAGAAGCAAAGATCTTATTACGGTTAGGTACTACAGTTTCTTTCATTGTCTCTTCTTCGTAATGACCTTCTGGTACATCTGCACCTCCAGTAACTAACGTAGAAGATAGCAATGATACTAGTCCATCTAACTTGATAGGTTGGTACTTGATCGTATGACCAAGACCTGCTAGATAGTCTACTAGTTGTTGAGCACGCTCTAACTCACAAACGTGCTTTTGTCCATAATCAAATGACAAAGCTGTTACATTACTTGCGCCTACTTCTTTAATAGCACGCAAGAGTAAAGTAGAGGAATCCATTCCTCCTGATAATGATACAACGATATTTTTCATTTAGTTCTCCAATATGAATGCGGTGTGATGTTTATAGTGGTTAGCATTCGTAAACCACTTACTGCCTCATAGTCTTTGAGGTTAATCTAAACGCATCTGTAATAGCATGCGAGTAGAGTAAATCCGAATTAGACGCTCTAATAGGATTAATGTCGATACCGCCTCTACGTGTATAGAGACATGAGACAACAAGCTCTGACGGGCTCAACAGTTCCCATAGACGTTTGTATACACATTCACAAATCTCTTCGTGGAAGTGGTTCTCCTTACGCATCGATACGATATATTGCATCAACGATTCAGGAGTAATAGTTTTACGTCCTTTAATATGTACATAGATATCGCCCCAGTCAGGTTGATTAGTAACACGACAGTTAGATCGTAGAGAGTCTGACATATAGCGATAAGGCTTATCATATGCATCTACTACGTCTAGTATATCCGGACTTTCATTATAGTGACTAAAGTCTAATTGTTCAACGTTAACATAGTCTTCTAACTGAATAAAAGTACCTGCCATAGGTTTAGCATAACCAGCATCTTCATTGATATGTAATATAACTGTTAAGTCATGCTCAGGGTTACTCATATTTAGTACTTCAGCAAAGTCGTCCCATACAGTCTCTTGTACGTTCCAGATAGCTGACTTAATATCTGATCCCATCTTAGCCATATTAAATGAGTTTAGATATAGCTTAGCTGACTTAGACTCTACAATATTCTCTGAATGAGCAGTATAAGACCAACGTAGCCAACCAGAGATAGGAAAGCCATTATCTAATAAGCAAGAGAACTCATATGAATTCCAAGTATCAATACCAATAAACTCTTCTGGTTGCTCAGCAATATTATAATGAGTACGATTTAAGTTACGAGGAATACCAACAAGCAGACTCTTATCTACTTGATCAGGCGTCTCATAACGCATCATAGTTTGACCGTCAGAAGTCTTACCTAGTACCTTACTAGCAATCTCTTCTATTTTACTTTGATTATCATCCATCTACTTTTCTTTCCTCTTCAATAGCTTCCTTCGCAAACGTTAAGAACGTTATAGCTTTATTAATATCTAACAACACATCATCCTTCTGACCTAAACGCCAGAGATACTTAAACGCTTGATAGCGATTATAATCAGTATACGGATCATTCTGATGCTCTAAACATAGCTGCTTAATAACTTTAATACACTCTACATGACCCTCTTTCTGACTATAATGATTAGGTCTCGGATCATCAGACTCTTCTACTTCACCTTTAAACAACTTCTTCAAACAACTTCTCCTTTAAAAACTCTGCCCACATATTGACAGATATATTACGTAACCTATCAGCAAGTATATCGACAGTTTCGTCACCTTGCATATCATAAGTATTATAGTCTAAAACCTCACCAGAGTCAACTACTTCAGTAACCTTATGTATTACACATCCAGTAGATGGTAACTTAAGATCAAGAGCTTTCTTCTGAGGATCTTTACCTTTTAGTTCTGGGTACTTAACAATATCTCCAGGATGACCGTTATACATCTCTACAGATAACATAGGTAAGATATGTAGAAAGCCATTAAGAGTAACTACAGAATCACCGCGCCAGCACTGAAGCATCTGCACATTAGATTGAACTACCTTATGAATATCTTTAGGCTTCTCCATAAACACAGACGAATGACGCTGCAGTTTAGAATGCCATGACTTCTTATCTTTATTATCCGTATAGATGAAATCAGGCCATATACCTATCGCCTCAGCAATAGCTACAATCTCTGAACCTGACTGACTAAACAGCGCTATCCAAGGTCTATCGTTTCTCGGTCCCATTACACATCTCCCTAAACTTTTTAATATTATAGTCTATATCATCCCAACATGCAACTACATCTTCGTCGATTAGAGTAAAAAGTTTAACAGATTCCTTATCGTTTAGTCCATAATCATTATAGCGAATACCTTTCATACCATGAATAACAGGATTAGAAGTATCCATAGAGTCAATCCATTTATGATTCTGATACTCTTCAAACTCCTGAGGTAGACCACAACCTAATAGATGATGAGGCTTATCTTGATTAATAATATCATCACGTAACATATCAGCAATTACTTTCTGACGTCCACGCATCATACGATAATACTTGTTACCTAGAGATGGAATCATAGTCTGAAAGAACGGATGATTAAAAGACATAGCAATCTTATCTACACGGGAGTCGTTAGCCATATAGCGATAACAAGCAACAAGCTCATCATAAGTACTCCCTTGAGCGACACCAATAACTTTACCAGGAAGATCAGGATATGAAAGCATAAAACTATCAAAGCTATCAATAGTAGCATTTGCATCATCGAGAACATCAGGGACGATATACCAATCTGGTTTGAGCTTATTGATCCAATTGACATATACATCTCCGTCAAAAGCTGTTCCAAGCTCGAAGATTGAGTTGTCGAGTAATACTTCTCTTCCATTTTCCTTTGCCTTTACGAATGTATTATAATACTCCTCGTTCTCCTCGAATAGGTGAACAAGAGCATAATCATAATCAGTTACTGCCTGCACCTTATCAAAGATGCTAAGAGGCGCTTCGTGCGCTATTTTCATTTATGTTAACTCCGTTATAAAATTTTCATTCTTATGTACCCAAATAACCTCATCGTTATTCTTAGTAAGTTTAGAGCGACGTCTATTCTGCTCAACATAGGATACCATATCAGATACATTATAGCTGTAAATCCTTTTCTGTGCAAGGTCTACACCATATATTTGTTCAGCTTTAGTTGTATATAACCAACCAGGGCCAACCTTCTTACCGTTATTGAGATATAACTCTAGAGGAGAAGTTTTAAATGAAAATAGCGCATGAGGCGCCTCTTAGCATCTTTGATAAGGTGCAGGCAGTAACTGATTATGATTATGCTCTTGTTCACCTA
>VMHT01200879.1_pt1 | contig 13052 bp, 8 predicted proteins | sample 4693611 | NCBI WGS metagenome assembly VMHT01 (sample SAMN12280063, study PRJNA550983) | marine metagenome | isolation source: seawater sampled from same location over 5 years 0.02-0.2 micron viral filtrate | place: USA: collected off the coast of southern California halfway between the port... ... | reverse complement strand
AAATGCGGGCTACTGCCCGATACAATGACTTTTTTCCAATTTGGCATACTACTTTTTATTGCGGTTGGTTACTCTATATGAGCCCACTTCCCTAGGGCCAACAATTCTATAATAAATATTAATAAGATAATTACTTATTATTGTTTTTTAGAAGACTTTTTAACAAATTCTTTAGGTAAACTAGATTCTTTCTCTTTTTGGAGTTTAATCTTTTCTTCTTCTATTCTTTGATATTCTTTTTCTAATTTAATTTGTAAAGAGGCTATAAATTGGGCGTTGTCCCCTTTAATTTCAATTACATTTAGAGAGTTTCGTAGAACCGCTATTTCTTCTTGGGTAAACATTAATCTTTAATTTTTAAATATTGATTTTGCAATTTAATTACTAGTTTATAAAGAAGTTCTATGTCTTCTCCTTTAAACTTAGTTTCTTTTATCATATTTAATATAATTGTAAGTTCTTGTTTATCCAAATTATCTTTTAAAGAAGGTAAGGGAGATTGGAGTTTTGGTTTTGGGGGGGATACTTTATTTTTTGCTTTAAAAGCCATAACTATTTTTTTTAAAAAAGGGCTAAATTTTTTAAAAATAGCCCTCATAATATTAATTTACTTTATTTTTTTATGCTGATGGGGCATAAATGTAAAAATTATTGGCATCTACTCTCATCATATTTCCTTTTTTAAGATTAAAAGCATCTCCAGTACCTATATCAGCAGTAGCTAACATTAAAGGTATTGCACCTACTTTTTCACCATATTGACCGTTAGAAGATAAACTTCCTGAAGTCATTGTCCATCTACTTCCTGATGCATTCCAACCAATACCATCAGTATTACTTATTTCTCCCACAAACCCAAATTGAGCACTTGCTACACCAGCATTAGATCCTGAAGCTAAAAGTACAAATTTATCTTTAACACTAAAATAATTTTCATTTTCTGCTTTAAAAGTTCCTTCTACTACTAAATCTGAATCTGAAGTTGAAACTGATGTTGTTCCATCCGCTTTACCTACTCTAATTGTATTAGCACTACTATCTTCTACTATAGATGAAGTTATAAAACTAGTTTGATTAAATATTAATGCTGAGTTAGCTGTAAGGGCAGCTCCACTACCTGTGTTAATAGTAAGATTTCCAGTAGTATCTGCACTTAAACCTGTTCCATTAATATCACTAGATTGAATTCTTAATTCATCACCTGTAGCGCTACCATTATATCCTGATCCTAGAGAAATACCATTTCCACCTTCTAAATTTCCAATGAATCCTGGGATTGATGCTGTTAATTGGTTACTTGAATTAATTGATGTTGTAGTACTATCTACTTTAATTGCTAATGAACTAAATTGTGAAGTAGCTTCTGTACCAAATCCTTGAATTCCATTACCAGAAACATCAATATCTAATCTATTACCAAAATCTCCATCAAATGCTAAATTTCTATTAGTACCTGCACCGGCTAATGAACTAATATCTACTGCTATTTTATTGGCTTCTAAAGCTCCTGTAAAACCATTACCAGCTAATGAAGAACTATCTATTAATATTGTTCCTGCTGTTGATCCATCATATCCTGTAGATGTTGATGTCAAAAGTGAACCTGATATTCCATTTCCATAAGTTAATTCATTAACTGTTGTTGATAATGCTGCGGATGATGTGTAAAATACTTCATTTACTCCTGCTGCCTGAGATACAATAGCTATTTTATCTATATCTCCAGTAGATCCACCCTCTGAAGAAGATGCAAATATTGCACTTGCTGAAATGTTTGATGGGTTAGCGGCATCTATACCTGCAGGAACTCCTATTCCAGTAGCTGTTACTAATGATTTTAAATGAGCTTGACTACCCGAGGTAATGACTTTTCTCCATGCTGTTGCCATAATATATTATTTTTTTTAATTAGTTATTAATCTATTTACCCCTTATTTAAAAATATAGAAAAATATTTCCGTTACCATCTATTAACATATTACCGTTTTTCGCTTGGTAATCTGTATCAGTTGCATTAGTTACATTTGTTTCTGCTAATAATAATGGTGCATCTCCTACTTTATCACTACCTAAAGCACCTCCACCAGTAGTAACCATATCTTTATACATTCCCCACCTTTTATTAGTAGCATTCCAACTCCAACCTATACCCGCGGTACCAGCAGAATTGGTTTGTCCTATTATACCAAAGTTTTCAGCTGTTCCAGAACCAGAATTTAATAAAAAGAAATCATCAGCAGTTGATACATTTGTAGCATTTGTAAATGATGCAGTTCCTTGTACTGTTAAATTTCCAGGAACTGTTACAGTATATCCTGCTCCACCTAATGAAATAGCATCACTACCATTATCTGAAATAGTTGTTTCATCAAAAGCAGTTCCAGTCCATTTTAAAACTTTATCTGTACCTGCAAATGATCCACTAATACTTATTTTATTTGCTTGATATCCAACTTGTCCTGAAGTACCGGTTAAACCTGTACCTGCTAGCGAACCTGTATCTACTATTACAGTAGCACCTGCTGATCCATCATATGAAAAAGATTGAATACCAACTCCACTTGTTAAAGCATTAGCTGCTGAACCTCCTAAAACGGTTAATTGTCCTGACCCATTAATACCAATTGTTGTTCCATCTACATTAACAGCTATTTTTCCTGTTCCTAATGTTGGGCCACCACTTGCAGTTACAAATGCGGGATCTGCTGTTAGACCAAATCCAGCTAATGAGCCTGTTTTTACTCTAACACCACTTGAATCTGAAGTAAGATTATTTCCTACCTTTAGCTCAAATCCAGTTCCATCAGCTTTTGGTGTAATACCACTACCAGCTAAAGAAGCTGAATTTACAGATACTGTGGTTGTTGTATCTCCATTATAGGTTGTTACAGTAGAACCTCCTGCTATCCCCAATAATCCAGTACTAATTGTTAAATTTTTTAATGAAGGATTAATTGCTGAAGATGCAGTATGCATAAATTCTCCATTAGCTCCTTTAATTACTACATCAAAAGAGCTTAATGTTGCTCCTGCGTCTGATGTTGCTGTAAATAATTTACCACTAGCAGATATATGACCTGCTGTTGAAGGTGCTGCTGCTTTCCCTACACCAATACTTGCTAAATGTGCGTTAGATCCACTAACTACGACTTTTTTCCAACTCATTTGTTAAATTTTTAATTATTGTTATTTTTTTTGTTTTTTGTCTTAATTAGTTAGAAGCATTCTAACTTTTAATTCGTTTTATATGGTAATACATATGTAAAAAATTATATTCCTACATAAAAAGCGGATGAAGAAAACATAATCCCCCCATTTACTGCTAGAGGTGTCGGACCTGTTCTTGTAGGTAGTATAAAATTACCATTTTCGTCTACTTTTGCTATTGTAGTACTTCCACTTTGTATTAAAAAGAAATCACCTGTAGTTCCAGGTTTAACAGTTAAGCTTCCACTTATATTAGTTGCCCCTGTTGTAACATCAAAAGTAAATCTAGCACTACCTCCAAATTCACTTCCACTATTGAATTGTATTTGTGTATTTGCTCCTCCAGGATTACCATCTCCTCCATCACTTAATAATTGCCAACTTGAATCTTGGGTTACATCAGAAGGATCTAATAAAGAATATAATTCATTTGTATCTTGTTGATATACTAATAACCCATGAAAAGCATTTGCAACTCCATAATTACTTGTACTTTTTCTGGCAGTAGCATTAGCAACTAACATCCTGCTATCTATAGGGTCATTCCCTATTACTATAAATCCTGCTGGTATTGTTATTGCCATTTTTAAGTTTTTAAAGTGTAAGTTATAGGGTTAGCTGTACCTTTAAATTGTTTTGTTTTATAAAATTTATAACCATTAGCTGTTTGGGGATTTTCAAACTCAGTTATAAAATTAAAAGAACCTACTAATATTTCAGATAAATCAGATTCATTAGCATCATATACTATATATTCAAATTGATCTGTTGGGTGGTTTATAGACACAATAGCATTGTTAGGGTTAGTAGTTCCCTTATAAATACTTCCACTTTTTAAAAATAGACTTAAATCTGTTAAATTTGATTCTAAAGAAGCAGTTTCATTTGTATAAAAAGCTCCAAATCTTAAACTTTTAATCCTTGTAAATGTTTCAGTAGTTGATGTTACTATTGCATTTAGTGTAGGGTTATTATCAGTATCTGAATTATAATGTGCTGATGATGAAATTTCAATATTATTTGTATCTGATGGAGTGAAATTTAAACTACCACTAACAATTTGAGTACCTGAAGTTGTAGGGAAAAATGTTTGATTCATGCTCATAGATATAAATGTCCAATCATTATCTGTGGAGCTTTTAGATCCTGTGTATGATATACTTCCAGATGATCCTAATTCTATTTGATTATTAGCTGCTCCTAAAAATACATCAGTAGTTACTGTTGTAGTAGGTGTTTCAGGGTTAATTTTATCTAAATTAAGTACTAGATCTACTGATTCTTTAGTTTCTGCTCCTCCAATAGGGTTACTAGATGTGACTTGTAGCTGGTATGTTTTTGAACCTGCTGCTGTTATATCTTCTTTAAATTCTGTTCCAGATGTGACAGGGCCTGCTATTACTGTGTTTGTTGTTGTATCTAATAATGTAGCACTAGTTAAATTTTGAGACCCTAATTCAAAACTACCAGTAAGACTATAAGAATCATTTATTAAATTAAATCTATCAAAATTAAATCCAGATTGAGATAATTGGGGATTGGCTTCTTGAGGGGTTCCAAATATTAATTTTAAATCACCTGCATTAAAAGTTGCAGTAACATTATTGTCAAAATCTTGTATTGTAATAGTGTTTATAGTACCCGAGGAATTATCTGAACTTGTTACATGAGCCGTTATGGCTTCTCCCCCAAAGGTTTCATCAGATAAAGTTTTACCTACATATCTGTATCCTGAGACAAGTACTGTAGCAGTTGTTGCAGGGGCATCAGCTTCTGAGGTAAACTGTAGTACACCTGTTTTATAGTCAAATTGCCATCCTGAGGTAACTGCACTTCCATTAACACGAACACTAACATTATAAGCTGGGATTGGGGATTCTGCGTTAGAAATTGCTAAAGAAGAACTTGCATATTTGTTAGATATCCAGTCTGTTAATTGATTACTAGAAATTAATTGGGTATCTGTTGATTCACCAGAAGGATCATATCCACTACCAGAAATAACTAGCCAAGCTTGTGATTTATTGTTTCCTAAATTTCTATCGGATCTTGTTAATTGAACTCTGTGGTAATATTGAGCAATATTAACATCTGTTCCATCTATAGAAGCTGTTATGAATTCTAGATGTTGGCTACTACCAGAATAAGGTAGTGAACTAGAAGGGATGTATTGTTGTTGAGTGTAAACTTCAGTAGCATTAAGATCTAATACATTAGCATAGGCTTCAGTGTTATCAGCTGTAGCTATTGTATACCTTAAACTTTGTAATAGCCTATTAGACTTTGAAGATGATGCAAAAAAGTTTGCCATGTACCCATTTTTATATTTTAAAGCACCCTACATTTGTAAGGTGCTATATTTTTAATTTAATTACCTACGCTCCCGTAGAATATTGTACTCCAATAGATTGAATTACCGTAGATGGGTCTCCATTATATCTAATCAACACTCCAAGTATATCATTTGTATTCATTTGTTGAAATTTTGTAGCTGTTGTAGCTAAATAATATTGACCTGATGTTGCTTGACCTAAACCACCTCCCCCAGTTGGACTACTTTGAGTTCCTGATGAGTTAGCATTACTTTTAACATCTATAGATGATCCAAATGGGTTTTGTGCTGTATTTGTAGATTGAGATCCTGGATCACTACCAGCATAATCTGCAAGATCTACAAATATATTACCACTATTATTACTTTTTCTATATACTAAAACAGAAATACTATTATTAGATGGGCTTTCCCATTTAGAAACATTACCTGTTGAATCAGCATCTAAAGTAACCCCAAAATCAAATTTAAGTAATTTAATTGGTGAATTAGTACCAGTATATTTAAATTCTCTAGCATAAAATCTAGCACCACCACTTTGAGTACCTGTTGTTATACCTGCATTTGATATTAACCAGTATCCATTACTTCCTCCTGGTTTTACTAAAAATCCAGGTTTAACTTGTAAGTCTGCAGCGGCTAAAGCTACATCTCCTTCATATCCTCCATTACTATAATCATCAGCTGTGTTACCAGGTAATAAATTATCATTAATTTTTTTCCTAAAGACATCTGATTTAAAAGCTTCTGTAGAATTTTGATTGGAACCTGCTTGATCCGTTTCACTTCCTCCAAAATATGCCATAATATCAGCGTTATCTAATGGATTTGTGTTTCCAAATGGGTTAGATGTATCAAAATATTTTCCTGTAATTGTATTTGTAGTTCCAGCAATTATACTTGTACCTGATGGTATTTTTGATGTTGTTGTTACTGTAAAATTATTATTACCAAATCCTCCTTGAGCTATATTAGTTTGACTAGTAGTTGGAGCAAATGCAATACTTTGAGTTACTATTGCTACATCATCTATTGTTGGTACTGTGTTTGCACCTCTTGCAGAAGTACCTGTACTATCAAATAAAACATCAGCAGTGGTTACTTGTCCTGAGGCATTTGTTGAGAGGGTTCGTTGTCCTACTCCAGCACTTGATGGAGTAATACTAACACCTGCGGCTGTTGTACTAACTACATTACTAGTTCCTCCAGCATATAAAGGAGAAAATAAATTATTTACTTGAGCTCCACTTTTCCAAGTAGCACCCTTAACATAAGGGGCTCTTCCTAAAGAACGTGAAGTCATAGTTAAAGCTGTTAATGAAGTATTTGTATACGATACAGTTTGAGCTGGGGTAAATGCACTATTAATAGTAGACATAGGAGCATAAAATATTTCTACTTCATCAACAGATGTGTCTGAAGTATTATTATAATCAACTTTTATTGAAGAAGTTAATTGATAATATCCTATAGATGCATTTCCTGTAAGGTTTGCTGGGAATCCTGTTTCTCCTATTGGATCAGCAATTGATATAGGGAATATTCCAGGTTTACCTGAATTACCAGCATTTCCAAATAATCCATCTTGGAATGTTGGTGATATTAAATCATTTCCTGTTGGAATAGGTGCATAAATAAATTCTGAAACTGTTGATAATCCTGAACCTGTAGCTTTTATTCTAACTGAAGATGAAGTATTAGTATTTATATCTGTTTTAGTAGAATTATCAGCATATTTCCAAGTTGCGGAAGATGAAACAGCAAATAAAGTTCCTATGTTTCCTAAACCAAATAATTCAGTATTTGCTGAGGAAGATACAGTAGTAGTACCTGCAGCAATAGACTGAAATGCTCTAGAATATCCATTTGCATCTGAATATGGATTTCCTGTTACATTATGGAATATTGCTTTTCCTGGTGTTGCAAATCCTTTAGAAAATAAATAATCATAAGTAATATTAGTAACACCTGTTTGGTATCCTTGTGGAATAAATCCTACATTTGGAGCTGTTTGACCTGCATTAGCTTCATCGTCTATATCAACTCTTGAAAAAGTTCTAGTATTAGGTTGTACATCAGGAGCTTGGTCTTTTAATAATCCGGCTATAAATCTTAGTATTTCAGATGTATCTGTATTATGGTTAAAATTATTAAAATAAGAACCATCTAAATCAGTACCCCAAGCTTTTGATTTAGGTACACCTACATTATGGTTGTAAAACCATCCTGATTGAGATGTTACTACTGAATATTTTGTAGCTGTTCCATCAGTTCCATCATTAGCTACTGTTGGGTTTGATCCTGAATATGGGGTAGCCATTAATGGGGCACTAGATGATATTAAAAGCTGTTTATCTGTTTTATATATGTCTGTTGTTCCTACTTGGTCGAATATTCCTGTACCAGCTGTAGCAGATGCTAAAGAAGCTGAAACATCACTAAATCCTGTAATACTTAAAGTTCCATCTACATCTAAATTACCATTTATACCTGTAGACCCTGTTATCTTAATATTTGAACCTATTAAAGTTTGAGTATCATTTGAAGAAAGGTTGCTTTGTATTAAAGTAAGGGTTAAATCGGTACCACCTCCAGTTGCAGCTCCTAAAGATTGTGAAGTAAATGTTACAACATTACCTACAGCAAATGTTCCTATAGCTTGTACTAAAGTAGGTTCAGCTGCTAAAGTTGTAGCATCTGTAAAATTAAATGAAGCTGTAACATTTAAATTGGATGATTTAACATCAGCTATTGCTCCAGGGGTTACACCTGTAACATTAAAGGAATTTTGAGTAGAATTAGTTAAATTATTTAATACTACAGTATCACCAAATATATTGGATCCTGAAGTAATAAGTGTTGAAGATGATATAAAAGTATTAACTGTTAAAGTATCAAAAGTAGCATCAGTTCCTGTAAGAGTAGTTATAGTACCTGTAGAAAAATTAGCATTGCTCCCTGTAATTCCTTCTGTTACTTCTAATCCACCAGAAACTATTAAATCTATAGGTTCATTAGAACTTCCTGAAATTAAAAGTGAACCAGTTATTACAGCTGATCCAGAAAATGGAAATCCTGCACCTGTCCCATCACTTGAACTAGAAACAAATTGGTCTAATGTTTGACCTACATATCTGTATCCTGAGACAAGTACTGTAGCAGTTGTTGCAGGGGCATCAGCTTCTGAGGTAAACTGTAGTACACCTGTTTTATAATCAAACTGCCATCCTGAAGTAACCGCACTTCCATTAACACGAACACTAACATTGTAACCAGGTGTTGGGGCTTCTGCGTTAGAAATTGCTAAAGAGGGTGTAGCATATTTATTTGATAACCAATCTGTTAATTGATTACTAGAAATTAATTGGGTATCTGTAGATTCTCCAGAAGGATCATACCCACTACCAGAAATAGCTAACCAAGCTTGTGATTTACTATTTCCTAAGTTTCTATCGGATCTAGTCATTTGAACCCTATAGTAATATTGGGCAATATTAACATCTTCAGCAGGAATTCCTATAGAAGCTGTTATAAATTCTAAATGTTGGCTACTACCAGAATAAGGTAGTGAACTAGAAGGAACGTAATTTTGTTGAGTATAAACTTCAGTAGCATTAAGATCTAATACATTAGCATAAGCTTCAGTATTATCAGCTGTGGCTATTGTATATCTTAAACTTTGTAATAGTCTATTGGATTTTGAAGATGATTCGAAAAAATTTGCCATTTTATTTTATTTTATTTTTTAATTTTTTTAAGACGATGAAAGTTGAATTGATATTTGTTGTATGTAATCATTACTAACATTATGCCCTCGTATACATACTATAAAAGAGGGGTTAGTATTACTAAGATTTGAAAATTTAAAAGCATTTGTTGCAAGAGGTAAATTAGTTTCATTTGAACTTGGAGGTACTGTATTGTTATTAGTAAAAATATCTATAGTTTGACCAAAAGGATTTAATCCTGATTGAGGGGAAATATTATTAAAAGAAGTAGCTGAGTTGTTATAATCTAAAAGATCTATTAAAACTCTATTTCCTGTACCTGTGTTAAGTCCAGATTCAAAAATAATACCTATTGAAAATCCATCATCATTTACATCTTCATACCATCTTTTTAAATTTTGAAATTGTTTGCCAATACTTAAAAGAAAACTTTTTGCTGGCATTCCTGAAAATCCTGTAGCGCTAAAAGCTCTAGCATAGTATTTGTAATTACTTGATCCTATTGTAGGAAGCCAATACTTATAAGAACCCCCAGGAACTATTAAATACCCAGGTCTTACTTGGAAGTCTATATCTGTTAAATTATTTACTTGGAAAGAATTTGTGATAAATTTATTTGCTGATGTAAAAGTGCCATTTAAAGCTGCACTATCTATTTTAACTCTAAATTCTTCACCACTAAATTGTTCTGAAAGTACTCCTCCTGATGTTGATGTTTCTTGACCCGCATCATATCCTTGGGCATAACTATAAATTGCCATACTACCACTAGAAGCAGGTTGACCAAATAAAGCAGCATCATATAAAAGTTGATTTGCAGTTTGAGATATTACAGATGAATTTGTCCAACTTCTACCGGTTGTACTAAATCTTAAATTATAATTTGTAGTAGTATCCCAAGTAGTACTAGTTATATTGTTTCTATTAGAATCTAAAGTAAAACTTAAAGATGAACTAACATAAGATATATCACTTAAATGGGGTATAATTCCTGTGCTTCTTCTATTAGAAGGTTCTCCTCCAAAAGGAAATACACCTGCATTTGCCGTGCTGGTATTAATACCATTTGAACTTATATCTACAGTTAAGGGGGAAGAGGGAGTAGTACTTCCGACATTTTCCCAAGTATCCTGATCAGTTAAACTTATAGTAATAGGATTTACATTTGGATTATAAGCAGGGTCAAAACTTTGTGATACATGGGCGTTATATGTAAAATTATAAGTTGTAGTAAGTAAATAAGGTGCTCCACTTAAAGATCTTGATGTTGCAGTAAATGCTGTTCTAGTTAATACATTTGATACTATTATAGGGGAAGGTGCTCCTGTATTTATTTGTTGGATACCTCCTTGTGATGTGTAAGATCCATTTGTAACATTAGGCATATAAAATTTACGACTAGTACTAGAATCACTTCCATTTTTATATTCAAAATTAGACATAGACCCAGTTTTGAGACCTACTTTTACACCATGCATTATATAATAACCACTTGAAGAAATACTATTACTATTAGTAGCTCCTCCTGTATAAAATCTTCCAGTTATAGGACTACCTACATTTTGAAATAACCCATCTTGATACTGTGCTGTTATTAAAGGATTGCCAGGAACTATTTTTCCTAATCTTAAACCATCTGCAGAAACTCCAAATTGATTTTGGGTATAAGTAATAGCAGAAGAAGTATGAAAATTATTAGAAGTTTCATTTGGGTTACTATTACTAGCATTATCACTATAAGATTGGGAAGCTATTACTTGTACAAAAATTTCTTTTGCATTAGTTCCATTTAATTCTCCCATTCCAAAAAGTTGAGTATTATTACTGCTTGTAACCTCAGTATTTCCTGTAGCTTGGGATGTGTTTGAAAAAGTTAACTGAGAGAATTCACCTGATGTAATTATATTGCTAGAAGGGAAATTTCCATAACCATTTGAAAATGGGTTTGTACCTGTATCATTTCCAAATGTTCCCTTATCACTATTACTCATAAACCCTTTAGCTATAAAATATTCTTGTGCTTCTTTATAAGAACCAGTTTTAGAAAAATCTATATAAGAAGATGCAGTCCAATGTTGGGATAACCTACTAGTTTCATTGCTTAAAACTCCAGGAAATAATGCATCTCGTGTAGTAGATGAATTTTGACCACTATAAGAAGTACTTACTCCATTCCAAGTTCTAGTATTAGGAGAAGAATCCGGGGCTTGATCTTTTAATAATCCTGCCATAAATCTTAAAATTTCAGAAGTATCAGTATTTTGATCAAACCTGTTAAAATATGAACCCTCTAATCCTGTTTTCCATCCTTCAGAAGTTGGAACACCCACATTTGTATTATAATGCCAAGCAGATTCACTTGTTACTAAAGCATATTTATTTACTCCTCCTCCAGTTCCAGCATTTGAAGCTGTAACACTAGATCCTGTTTCTGTTAGAGGTGAAGATAATAAAGTACTACCTGATATTTGTAATGATGATGTTGCAGCAAAAATATCTGTAGATCCTACTTGTTTAAAAATACCAGAACCACCACCACTAGGTAAAGCAACATCAAAGGTATCACCATCGCCTTTAGTAAATGTCATTGTACTTCCTACTACAGAAGCTGTGATTATGCTATCAGGCCAATTAAATGAAGAACTTGTTTTAGTTGCTGGTGTAAAAACAAAAGATGTTGGGTCTAAAGAACCTGGGGTAACATCCATTCTAAATAACTTCTTTTCATGTTCTACATAAATAATTTGACCATCTTGAAATTGGGCAGGTGAAATAGAATCTAATATAGATTGAGAGGCATATACTTTAAAAGCACCTCGTATAAATTCAACATTAGCTAAAGCTATAGTACCTGATGATGAGGCAGCTGAATTTAATCCTATTTGTTGATCAAATAATGTTCCGGGTACTGGTAAAGGGTCAAAAGCCATGTTTATTATTTATTATAAATATTTTAATTTTTATTTTTATGTAGGTGTTGATGTTACTGTTTCTGGTTGTATTCTAATTTCTTTATCTCCTGAGGATCCAGGTGAAATTGTTCCTATTACTAACCATTGATTATATCCTTGTTGTGGAGAACTTAATGTTAGTAAATTTAATGTAGAATTTGTTAAATTAAAAGCACCCGCAGCAGATAAATACATATTTCCAAAATTAGCATTAGTACCTGGTTGATCAGTCATTTTAATAGGGACATCAGTCATACTTGAATTATAAGGAACTAATATTATTATTCTATGACCAAGAGATCCTGGTGGTTGAGATGATGGAACAGTTATAGTTCCATTATTTTCAAGTAAAGTTTTTAAACTAGGAGTTGAACTACTACCTATAAAATCTGTTAACTTGGTTAAAGTAAATGAACTTGCTAAGTTAACTGAAGCTGCCCCTATATTACCATTTTCAAAAGCTGCTATAGTTGTATTGTTGGTTCCCTGACCTGTTATTGTTGCAATTTCTATAGGATCTGTTCCTGAAACTGATGCTATACCCATTTCAGCATTATAATCATTTTGATATCCTGCCATATTAGTACTATAAATGTATACCCTCCCAAAATTAGGGGATTGACTAATGTTTATAGTTCTTGCAAACTCAGTAAATTTACCAAATGGGTTTGTAATTTTTACAGTAAAGTCGTAACTTCCAGCTGTTAAGGAATTTGATCCTACTTGAACTTTAGAAGTACCATTGTTACTTACTGAAGCAGCTGATAATACAAATTTACTAGCATCATTACCACTTAATGCTAAAGTATATGTACTTGAATCTTGTGGGTCTTT
>VMHT01099944.1_pt1 | contig 13052 bp, 13 predicted proteins | sample 4693611 | NCBI WGS metagenome assembly VMHT01 (sample SAMN12280063, study PRJNA550983) | marine metagenome | isolation source: seawater sampled from same location over 5 years 0.02-0.2 micron viral filtrate | place: USA: collected off the coast of southern California halfway between the port... ... | reverse complement strand
TATGTCTTAAGCCTATGTAGTATTTTAGAAATGGCCGGTCGCGCCACCAAGTTGCTGGGCGGTGCTGAATGTTGGAGCCGCTAATGAACCAAAGGCTGGAGCAGCTCCACCTACTTTACTCGCAAACTGGTCCGCACTAATCTGCGCACCCATAGCACCAACCTTCTCTTGACCTGCTTGTAATTCTCCTCTAACCTTAGCATATGGATCTTGTCCTTCACTTCCATATTGTTTATCCATATCTTTAATTCCACTATACATACCATAACCTGCCATAATTGGTGCTAAAAATGGCAATACATCGCCTAAGAATCCACCGGCAGTTGATAAAAAACTACCACCATATTCTGCTAATGTTGACGCTATGGATGATGTTTCTTCTGTTACTTCTGGAACTAATTGACTAACCTCGCTTGTTACTTCACTACTCGTATTAGCAGCACTCTGTGCCACCTTAGCAGCATCATCAGCCGAAGCACTAGTTTCAGAAGCTATTGTTTTGGATAAATCTGTAGATGCCCCACTCGCCGCTGGATCAGCAGCTCCACCCGCCGAAGGAGTAGAAGCAGGTTGTGCTGGTGTAGGAGCAGGCTGAGCTGGTTGTGGAGCAGCAGGAGCAGGTGCTTGTGATGCTGGAATAGCAGGCTCTGGAATAGGACCTTCCCATTCTGATCCAGGTAATCTAAAATCACTACCCGGATCGGCATCTTCCGCTGGTCCTGTAGGATCTTCACCTTCAGGTCTAGCTACTCTTCTTGTTATTGTTTGTCCAGTTAAACTTCTGGTTGCTCCAGTAAAATTTCCCTGCATGTCTCCTAATTCGGCAGTTTGTGGTCCCGCTTCTATTTGTCCTGGTTGTGATACTTGAACAGTCTCATAATTTTGTGGAACTGGATCTTTACCAAAATTTCCAGTTAATTCTGTAGATGATGTATATTCTGATGCTGGTTCAGTCATTGACCAACTTGGAGCTTCACCACTATCAGCACCTTCTGGTATCTCAGGTTGTCGAGCTACAGACGGAGGTGCTCGTGGAGCAGCTGCTTGCGGTGCTGGAACAGCAGGTTCAGGAGCTGGAACATCTGGTTCTGCTTCAGGTTCAGCTAATGGATTATTTTTTGTGTTATAGTCTTGAACATTTTGATTATATTCTTCTATCTGTCCCGGTGTTCTGGGAACTCTGCCTTCATCTAATGCTTTACTAACTTCGCTACCTTCTGGAACATCTCCACCCCTTATTCTTCTAAATTGTTCACTAATTTGTTCTTGTAGTGTGCCAGATTGAGGGGCTGGATCACTTGCGCCAGCTTTAGGTATTAAATTTGGATCGGCATCTGCTGCTACTGGTTCAGGTGCTACTGGTTCAGGTGCTGCTACTGGTTGAGCAGTTACATCAGGTGCTGCCGGTGCTGCTGTAGGTGCGGGATCTGCTACAGGTTGGGCAGTTACATCTGGTGCTCCACCTGTTCCTGTTCTTACTGGTGGTAAATCTCCAACTGGTTGTGCGGTTACATCTGGGGCTGATGTTGGTGGTGCGCCTCCTTCCGATTCTGGAACAGCATCACCCGGATTTGTATCTTGGGTTCCACGAATTCTACCAGGATCATAAACATCTATAGGTTTACCTGTATCGGGGTCTACCTCACTACGCATACCTTTTTTCCCTACACCTATCGGTCTCATATCATTTGGACCTCTGTATTCAGCCATTGGTAATCTACTCGCCTTACTAAATTCTGTTAATTTTCCACCTGTAAAACTTAGCACTTTTCCTACTCCACCTATTGCCCCTGGTGTAGAAAAATCAAGTCCCATCTCTTTCATAAATTTAGTGCCCTCTTCTGTTACTTGGGCTTGGATTGCGTCTAAATCTATTGAACTTTCGGCTGTATAGCCACTTTCTGCTAAACTCTGTTTCCCCTGCGCTACAGAAGCATAACCACCTAAAGCTCCTTGAGCTACTGAATTAGCATTATTTCTATATTGACTAATTGCTCTTTCAAAATCACTTTCCTGCTCTCCAAATATATTAGCCATCTTCTATATCTTTATTAATATTATTATAATCAAAATCTTTGTTAAAATTTCCATTCTCGTCATATTTAGACCACAAATATTCTGTATGATTATGGTAAGCCTCTAAATCCCTATAATTAAAATAAGCAAAGTGGTAAGGCTTTTGAGTGCTATAATCTAATATATTTTTAACGTTTTGACTTGTTCCAAACGTTCCTTGTAAATCATCGCAAAAACTCTTTATTTGTTTGGCTGATGGATTTCTAAACATAATCATTCCCTCTAAATTATTTTTTACTATAGGTGGTAAACTATTATGGGATTGATATGATTGGGTTAAATAAATTATACTACAATCTAAATGACGTAAATAAGTAGATGAAGTAAATAATCTAGCCATAGGGCTACAGCCCAAAGCAATAAGATCATCGGCTATAATTAAAACTCTTTCTCTAAGGTCGCCTAAGTCTTTTTGATGTTGGATTATTGTATCAATCATATGATCACTGTAGGTCTGATGGATATTATCTTCTCCAGCTATTTCTTTTATATGTCTTGTAGTTGAATCTAAACCTAAATTAGGACTAAAAACATAAACTTTATTAAAACAAGGTTCAATACCAGATTCTTCGCAACCACCGTAAAAATCCTTTCTAAAATAATTCATTAAATAATTGGACTTTCCACTCTTGGAAGCCCCGACTATAGCAACTCTGAATGGAGGTCCAAGTAAATTCTCGTGGACTTCTCTATATTTAGGTCTATCTGGATCAGCCATTACTGGATATATATTTAAATCACAGTCTTTCATATATATAGAAAGGTGAAAATAATTTATTATCTATACTTTAGAAAATAAATTATTTTATTTAAGCTTCCATTGTATCAACCATACCATTTCTAATCTGGAGCATTTTAACCGACTCGCAAATAACATCTACCTGCTTAACTGAACCCTGTCTGACTGTGTTAGCAGCTCCGCCGTCCTGTTCTATGTTTAATATAATAGGTGTTGACCCAACTCGGAAACCCGCATTCTGGGCGGTTAAACCACCTTCTACACCATATCTGGAAAGATCAAAGCCTATAAAAGCCTGTGTCCCAATAATACCATCCCGGGCGTTAGCAGCACTGATACCATCATTTGTAGCATTGGCTGTTACTTCTCTACCTCCAGCTACAAACAAAGATGAAGTAATATCGGCATCAACTCCAGCACCAGCATTCGCAGTTCTGTTAAATATAGAATTAAAATCCATACTGTTTGGGAAAGCGTAAATAGGGTTTTCAGCAGTCATAGATAAATATGAATATTGCTGCGAAGGTGTATCTACCTTTGAGTCGTGTATATGGAGATCATTAATAATTAAATTATATTTCATATTTTCTCCCATATCACTTCGGCATCTGCCATTAAATCTATTGTATGCTACACCTGCCGCTGGATTAGCAGGATTTGCGGTTGTTACACTTGTATTAGAGAATTTATGACTAACATATATTTTCATCAATAATTTACCCTGGAAACCTAAAAATATATCCTGGGACGCTGCCGCTGTAGTAATAGCAGGTAATTGTTTCTGGATTAAATCTATTTCTCTATATGGAATTGTAATACCCTGTGCCGACGCCATCGCTAAACCAGCTTCCACTTCATCATTATAAGTTAAATAGTCTAAGTATAAAAGTGGATTGTTAATACTTACTGTTTGATTGGCTACTACAATAGCGGTAGTATTGTTACACGCCATATTTAAGGTTTCCAAAAAGCCAGTCTGCCAGTCTATCTCAACTCTAACTTCATCTTTTAAAAATTTAATTGGTAATTGAAGATGTTTTAATGCTGGAAAAACATCGCTAAGTAGGAGTGTCGCTTCCCAACTGTAGTTGTTTGCTGGAGTAATATTATAACTACCAACAATACGGCACATCTGATCACTTCTAGCAGCAGCGTTAACAGCTACTAAACCATCACTGCCAGTCTGTATTTTACCACGAGTTGTTAAAGCAGTGCCAGGTTGCTGGATCTGAATACCGTGGTTTGATCCTAATTTACAATCCTCAACCTCTTGATAATGATCTGGGTTGGTGCTTAATTTATGAAGATGGGCTGAAAGTCCTACATCTGGATTCTCAAATAAAAGTCTACCCCCTACATAAAGTCTAGCTCTCTGAATAGTATTTAAACAACCCGAAAAATGTTTCGCCAAAACTGCCTGGTCTATCGCACCAGCATTAAGCATATTAGCCTGAGCAAACTGGTCCCAAGCTACAGACCAAACAAGGGAAGAGTTGGAATCTAAAACTGAACCACTTTTGGGTAAAATAAAAACTGAACTAATTTGGGAAGAAGCATTAGGTTCTAATCTTACTGTAGTTAAAATTGTATCCTGGTTTTCATCTACTGCTGAATTCTGTAATAATACATTTGGTATCATAGAATTAGCTTGTTCCATTTGATTTCCGTAATTCATATTATATTATTATAATATGAAAAATTTTTAATTGTAAATTTTAAATTCTAACTTAAACTGAACTCATACCCTGTGGGCTAACAATGTAGTCCTGTCTGGAGAGATAATATGAGTAGAAAGCATAAGGTTCAGTCGCATTTGCGTTTGGAGTAGAAATATCTTCTAACTTACTCTGTATATCGTAGGATATTGTGCCATTAATTGATATACCCGCTCCCGCCGATGGATCGTAATTCTGTCCAAGACCAAAAACACCATTACTTACGGCACTTCTACCGTTGAGATTTTCTGGTATAACCTGTGTATAGTTAATATCTCTTGGATTTCTATAAGCACTTAAATATTCATTAAGGAGTTCCGCATTAGAACAGTCTTTATTTGCTAAACTACTTGCTCGGTTCACGGTTGGAATAATACTTTTCTCATATGGATTTTTAACACCATCTCTTAAAAATGTAAGTATTTCTACACCAGGATCAATAAGGGCGTGATTATCAAAAGCAGCATTGTTAATTGCTACTGTAGGTTGCATGTTATGAATGGCTGAAAGTAATCCTTTAAGTGCTAACCTATGAGCTATAGAATTGAAAGTAGAATCCAAAACTGAGTATATTGATGTCCAAGACATAAAAGATAAAACACTCTCTGGTTGTGCCACCTGTGCTTGTATCTGTTGCGAATTGTAATATAATAAAGGTATAGTTAAGTTAACATCGCAAATAGAATAGGAAGAAGTTACTGGGACACCCGCTCCATAAAATAAGTTCCGAGTCTGATCAAGATACATAACAATTTCTAAACCTCCAACCTGATTTAAATTAACATCGCTTGATTGGAAAAATCCTAAGTGTAATGGAACTGAAAAGTCTAAATAACCAGATGTTCCATTCGCCGATAAACTACCAGCCCCTGCTACTGTTCCAGTCCCCTGATTCCATCCCTGTTTTGGATTACCCACATTAGTTTCCTGTGCGTTAGTAACTAAATATTTACGTTGTAAAATATGGGCTGGGTCAGTTTGGATTGGTCCAAGACCAGCTAAACTTTGCTGTAATCCATAACAACCTTTACCAACAGAACGGCAATTTAAATTAACATTGGCAGCCATTTGTTTTGGTGAATAGAGAGATGAATACCACGATGAATTTAATCGTCCTAAATTATGGACAGCTTCTATCTGATTACCATATCTACGACTGGAAACTATAACTTGATCAAAAACAGCACAACCATTAACACACTGGTCAACGTTAAAATCATTGGCACTCGCTACAGCTGCTCCATTAGCTGAAGTTACCTTAAGTCTAAAATTAACTCTGGCATTTTGCATGTCAGCACTCGCCATTGTATCTGCTACTGAAAATCTTACTATCGGCTGGGCACTATCTGGTGAAAACCCCGCGCTGCTATTGTTACTTGGGGTTATTCTTACGAATCTCTTCTGTTGAATTGCGACACTATTCATGGTTTTATTATATTCTAACAAATAAAAAAAATTTGATAGTTATTACTTTACTGGATTTTTGGTATATGCCTACTTATAAAGATAGAAAATCAAAAATGGTCTGGAATTGGAAAAATTGGGGTGTAAAATATAAATATGGATTAAAAAATTTATGGGATCTTGGGGAATCAACTACCCATTGTGAAAACTGTGGAGTTTTATTTGGAGTATGGGGTGATGGAACAAATAGTTGGAGATGTATGGACCACGATCATAAAACTGGATTATTTAGAGCTTTTTTATGTAATAAATGTAATTATAAAGATAGAGCGGTTAGTAGTAGAAATAAATTTGGTATATCTAATTTATCTTACCGTAAAATTAGAAATACCTATCGTATTAGGATTAAATATAAAATTAGTAAATCTTTTAAATCCTATTATGAAGCCGTTATTTACAGATGGTTGCTAAAAGAACTCTATGATATTTAAGATAGCACCTCAATCCCGTTAGGTGAGACCATCACACGGTTCACGTGGTTGACAAATGTGACAACGTCTAAAGCATTGGTTGATCCCGCTCCGTTATATTCTAAGTATAATCTAATACCTTTTTCAAGGTTAACAGAAGCTCCATATTTTGCTAAAACTCTTGGAATAATAAAATTTTGTTTTGTAGATAACAAACTTCTCATTGGAATTTTACAAGCATTTAAACATTTTTCTATCTCTACAATATGCTGGGCTGAAAAGTGACAAACATCAGCTTTAATCATTTGATCCAACTGAACTGGCTGATTTGGATAATAAAGTTCTCCTATCTGAGTTCTATATCTTAATAATTGTTCATACTGACCTAATATATTCCATTTTCCAGTATTACTGTGAAGATAACCATTAAATTCACCGCCATTGTTATTTAATCGTGGAACAGAGATAACACCTCTTGCTCTACTCATCATAGCGGGAATATCAACAGTTACGTTGTTAATACCAGCAGTTATTGAAGATCTGTATGTAGTATAAGTATTCAAATCTAATATTAAACCATCCTGTGCTACTTTTTCAGCGGTCTGCTGGATATACTGTTGTGGAGGACTCACCACCTGTAAAAGAAGTGAAGCTCTGGATACAACAAAGGCGGTAGCATCGGCGAGATTACCTGCTCCATCATTACCTTGGGTAATAAGAACAGTAGAACCTGGATTACCGCCGTTGAGATTACCAGCACAAGTTAGTGTTATAATTCCAGTTCCATCATCTTGTGCCATAGCATTTATATTGTCTGGTGTAGCACCAACTACCGCTGTCCCATTAGCATCGGCGGGTGTTAGTTGCATGCCAACTGTAAATGGACTATCGGCTAAATTTGTAAATCCATTAAATGGAGGGGTTAAAGTAACAACGGCAGTATTAGCAGCATTAACCCCTACGTGTGGGATCGCAGTAGCAGGGTGAACCATCAAGGCAGCACGGTTAAAATTGACTAATCTAATTTCTATCAATATATCTCCAATCGCAATAGATGGAACGGCATTTAATAACTCAAATAAACCAATACCACGCATTTCTAACTGATATTTTTTAGCACTTCTATCCATAACTCCTCCTGCTCCAATACCATTAAGTGGCTGTCCTAAAACAACACCACTTGATGTGCCTTGACGTTTAAGGGCTAACCAAGGTGCTGCTTCTGGAAACACAGTGCCATTACCAACTGCTCCTTCGGTAACAAGATCTCTGGCACCATTCTGGACGGCGTTTCTCTGTTTGATAGATAATGAATCACTATAAAGAGTAAATAAGTTATTAAGAGTAGCATATTCAGTGGTTTCACTTAAAACTATACCATTCTGCGAGATTCTAACCATATCAATTAAACTGGCTGCGCCACATGCATGGGCAAAGCACATTTTATAATTATTATTATCGGTTCTAACCTCAAATTGAACTCTACTTGTGTGTGGGTCCCAATAACCAATTGATCTTGGGATAACAAATCTAATTAACTGTCCAGCACGGAAATCTGTTTGATTTTCACAAGGGCTGACTACTTGGAAAGAGTTTAAAGGCATACTTTGGCTTGGCTTATACATCGCTATATTATATTTAATATAAATATTTTTTAATAATAATATTAAATATCAAACAATTAAAAATGAACTCTTCCCCCTAATCCATATCGTTGAGCATATTGGGAACTAGTTGAAAAATTATTTTGAATATCCGTCTGCTGTGGTGGAGCTGAATACGCCATTGCTGGATGATTATATTGTAACTGTATAGTATTTTTTGGTGCTTGGTATTCATCTCTTAACATACGTGGTCCAGGAGCACCACCGGGGGTATCCCCCTCTCCTGTCCAATCTCCTTGGCTAGTGCCAGTCCCTTCTGGGTCATTACCACCCATACCTTCGTGTTCGGCATTTTCACCCATAGTAGTCATAAAATTACCCATTATATATATATATAAAGCGTTTATAATATTTTTTAATTATATTCTATTATTTAATGGTTCGTAAAACAAATGAAACGGAATCTGAAATAAGGGAAAAACAGAGAATTTATAATAGAGATTACTATTCTAAGAACAAAGATAGATTAAAACTCTACTCTAAAATTTATAATATGCTACATAAAGAGAAAAATTTAGAATACCTTAGAGAATATTATGAAAGTATAACCAAAAAAAAAAGAGGCGATTGGAAACGGGCAATGTTTGTTCCAAAAAGCACTAGATATAAACCACCTCGTAAAGGTTGTTTTGATAAGGGTAAAAAAGTTACTGGATTTGAAAGAGAGTCTAAGGTAGTAGTGGTAAACTTTGACTAGATCTTAATTCTAAGTTTTTATTAGAATAATTATCAAAAAATACAAGTGTGTATCTATCTCCATTAGACCAATCTTCTACCCAATGCTCATATTTACTTCCATTAAATTTTAAATAGGTATCTCTACAATCATATTTTTTAATAGCTCCATTAAAATTTATAACTGTATCTCCCCCTTCATAATAACCAAAAGCACATAAAACAGATTCTCCAACATTTGTTGAATCCTTATGTTTTGGCGCTTTCCAATTATGATTCATTTGAACTGATCTATATTCAAAATATGGAAAATAAATATCTCTATACTCTTTAAATATTACTTCTAAATCTGGATAATCATCCATTACTTTAGTTTTATATAAACCCTTATATATTGAAGGCGTTTTTGATTTAGTCTTGGATAAATAACCTTTCCAAGTTAATCCATACAACATAGATCCCCCTGGATTTGCTTTTAAATTTTTATACATATTTCTTCTGGCTGTACCACTTTTAAACTCCACTGATCTTAAAATATCTAACATTATATCGTGGTCTTCATTTTTATTACCTGTAAAATATTTGATTTTATCAATCATATATTTTAAAGTAGATTTAAATCTCAACTGTTTTTGTTTGTTTTCTATGTTTATAATTATGAACTGATGGACGTTTGTTTTGTATTTTCCAAACATATTTTTTATCATCATCTGTTAATTGATATTGCGATAAATCTATATCCAATAAATCTATTGGTAAATCATCTACGTTTAACATGCATTCACTGGCACATTTAAATCTCCTACAAAGCCATTTTAAGAGTCCCATATAACTGTTAATATTTTTTATATAGTTCTGGGTCTAAGATCACAGTTAATAACTGTTGGGTGTAGTAAACCTTGAATTAAACCACCTTCAGCATCTGTAAGTCTAACTCTGATTTCATTATGGTTTTCCTCTACTTTATTTTCTAAACCATGATAAACTAAATTATATGATCTATCTTGGAATAAACCCGATTTTGTCCCATCTCCATATGGTAAAGCTGCTATACAACGCCCTTCTCCGCCTTTATGCTTACTCTTAATTGGGAAATTATCTAAATGAACTAATAAATTATTTGCTACGCGACTATTAGGAGTTACTGCTACTCCAGTTTCATCTATACCCGCAGATATAGGAGGATTTGGTATAGTTGAGTGCTGGACTCCTGGTATACCAATTAAAGGCCCAAGTGTAGACATATCTGCCCTTATATTTTGTTGTAAACCTAATGGATTATGAATCATTGTGGGATCATTCGCCGGGTGAGCTACAAATCCAGTCATTCTCAAGTTTTTAATTGATGGATAATAAGTAGAAGCGTTCCTAAGAGATATCTGTGCATGATCGTTAACAGCTCCACCTGCTTTATTTATAAACATTGGTGTTCCATTAACATATCCGTTATTACCATTTTGGCTAATAGATAAAGCAGTAATAACCCCAGCAGCTTCAGCTAATACTGTAAATCGTAAATCAGCCTGTCCTGCGCCCTGATTAGACAAGACATCGCCTACAGCATAATTAGCTCCACCAGTTGCTAATGTAGCGTGTGCTGTAACCGAATCTACAGATCCTTGGGCATTAACTGAACCACTTTCTACGCCAGTTATAGCCAATGGTCCTTCCACAGCATAACCTACACCTATATTTTGAAATTCAAAAGCAGTTATTCCACCATTTCCATTAACCCCTGTTATAAAACCTGATGCTGATACTGTGGAAGCTGCTCCTGCTGCTAATGTAAAAGCCTCACCTTCCATATAACCTGTTCCTAAAGCCGCTCCGTCTAAAAGGAATGCTTCAATACCTCCTGTTAAACCTAATACATTTACCCCATTAGTTATTCTGGGTTCATCAACAAAAGCGGGAGTTTTAATTGATGCCCTAAAAACTACGGCATCACTGCCTTTAATTGTATATCTTTGGGCTCCAGCCGCTGGTTTAAGTGTTTCCCAAGCATTATTAACATATTTTTGATATATAGCATTTTCGTGATCATTTGCCTGACTATTATATTGGACAGGGATTAATATTCTAAATTTTTCATTAAATGCGGCTGTAGCAGGTGGATCAAACTCTATTCTTGCTGGAGCACCAGCCCCATTATTTTCATAAGCAACCACACTAGATGTTTGTCCAGCTCCGGCTCCGTCAAAAGCTAACTGAACATTTGAATTAGAAACATCTGTTACATTAGGATGACTAAACCCTATACGAGCCTCTATACCAACAGTTGAAGTGGCTTGTATTTCGTATGAAGCAAAATATGGATTTTCTGTAGCTAAATTAGAAACTTTTATCCCCATAGCATTAGCATTATAAACTTCACCACCCCTTACACTAGTCATAGAATTAGATAAATAAGTCTCAGTATTAGAAGTCTTATAATAGAGAGATTGTTCAGTATTGGGAACACCCGTAACTGGTTGCTGTAAACCACCACTCGCTAAATCACCATTAACAGTGGCATATTCATCTGTATTTATATTATATTGAACTTCATCTGTCGGTGCCCAGGGTAAGTCTAAAGTAAATTCGTGTTTGGTATCATCAAATGAACATTTAAAACCAGCTGAAGGAAATACGTTATTGGAAGCATTCATAGCGGGATTTACATTTAAAGCAGTTTCTATTGCGGCTGCTAATTCATCACCTGTGTATGACCCAATAGCAACATTTCTAACTTGTGGTCGGGTATCGGGTGGTAAATACATTATTATTTCTAATGGAGTTCCTTCAATAACAAACCCCTCCTGGATATTATAGGTACAATTAAGTAGACCGATTTCACTGTTGGGTTTTATAATTAAACCACCTGGAAAATAATTGCTAAACTGATTAGCTGTATTTACATTGTCTTCCGATCCATTGAGCAAATTGGATTTTAAAGTTATCAACATATTATATTTATATTAATATATAAATATATAAATGGGAAAAATTAAAATGGAGAAGGTTAAACATTTTACGATGGAACTACCTCAAGTATCAAAAAAAGTAGAGAAAAAAGAGAAGCAATTAGATATGGATACTATATTTGATAAAAGTGGCGATAAAGTAGTCAAGGTGGCAAAAAAAAAAAATCTAAATCTAAACAAAATATGGATCTAAGTTTTTATAATGCTAGGCAAAAATCATACTCTAAGGATATGAATTAATTTGTGTGCTTCCAATATTGTTGTTGCTCTTCTATTGAGTGGCACATTAGATTTGCGTAGTATTTTGAATTACCTAAATTAACATTATCGCTTATAAAGACGTGTCTAAGGGTATCAACAGATAATTTATTATTGTATATGGAAAATGCTTCGGTAATATATTTACTAAGGTTGTTTTTGGTAAGGGGTTTATCTCTGGTATTAATTAATAAATGAAGCGGATTATCTCTATACATTATCCATAATTTTAAAACCTCATATAATTCTGAACCAACCTTAATTATTTTTCTACCATATGCCTTTTTTGTTTTATAAGTATTTAATACAAAGGTCATAGATTTTTCATTAACTATCAAATAATTTTGATTTTCATTAGTTTCCATAAATGCTGATAGTCTTTGATTTCCATATAAAACCAACATATTGTAGTCACACCTCAATGGTGGATTCTCCGGATCTAACATATATAATGACTGGATAACCCAGTTTTGAACTGTTTTAATAGTAGCTTTTTTCCCAGTAAAACCATTCCCTATTATCTCCTTAGAAACTTCGCCTAATTTTTTAATAGATTTTAAAATTTGTTTGTGACTAACCCAGTTGGTTTCTTGAACTTCTGTTTTTTTATGTTGATCTAAATCTAATTGAATAGAAGTTTTTAATTCACCTATTTTTTCTCTACAAAGTTCTATCATTTGCTTATTACCACTAGAAGTCGGATAAGATTGATATAGAGTAGATATAGCACAGTATTGATTAGATCTGGTATTTTTATTTTTTGTTTGACTATCAAGATAAGATGTTACACTATCAAAATCAGTTATAGAAGTTGGAAAATCTACACCTTTATCTATTAGGGTTCTAATTAATTTAGCATTAGCCCAAATTGTTCTATCACTTACATCTGGTTTAAATATTTTTAAATTTTCTACCATCACTTCTATGCTGTTGTAATAACATTGCCAATTTTCCCAGTTATTCATTTTTTTATTAATTAATGATTGATTTTAAAAATAAACAATCAAATTTTTTTTTAATTAATATTCGTTTAGTTTAAAATTTTAATATATTAGAATATATAAATGTCTTCTACTACAGTCTTAGCC
>VMHT01196726.1_pt1 | contig 13053 bp, 12 predicted proteins | sample 4693611 | NCBI WGS metagenome assembly VMHT01 (sample SAMN12280063, study PRJNA550983) | marine metagenome | isolation source: seawater sampled from same location over 5 years 0.02-0.2 micron viral filtrate | place: USA: collected off the coast of southern California halfway between the port... ... | reverse complement strand
TATTATATACTGTCCAATCTGTCTCTCCTTCTACTTGAATGATAAAGTTATGTGCATAATCTTCATGTATATTAAATGACCCATGTCCACCTATACCACAATAAACGTGCATTGCTGCATCAACTGTAAACTGTCTCTCTATCCCTGATAACAACTGACATTTCTTTTTACTTATGAATTGAAAGTTATTAATTATCATACCACATTCATCTTGGAATAATTTATAACAATCTTCCTTATTGATATGTGGTTGTGACCAGATACGAGGTGATACTGGCAAATTTAACTTCTCACCATTCTTTATGAATTCTAATTCATAAAACTGTGGGTTGTTGATGCACTGCTCAACATCTTTCCAACTACACCAATCATATACCTCCTCAATAACATTAGGAAAGTATTGTGGTGTGTCATCAATCTCCCAATCCTTATCTAAAAATATCATAATTACTCCTAAAGTTTAGGTTGAGAATGATACGAAATTCATTATCAGTTGGATTAGATGATGAATGAAACTGGTGACCATTAAATGCAAACAATGTATTTGCTTTTGGTGTCTGTCTCATACATTCAGTATATTTCTGTGTCTTTGCTTTATGCCATCTGTCATCAATAGTGCCATCATTGGGGTCATCATACTCATTATAAAATACTGTATCACCTGATGAGTCATGTAGATAATATAATGCACTATAATGGTCTTCCTCATGATCCGTATGGGGCAAATTGGGGCATTTTTTACCATTATTTAATTGCAATGCTAATCTAACCCGAAAGAATGTGACACCACCCAACGCATCACTAATATTATCTAACAATGCTTGGAATGTGGGTAGATATGGTGATTCTACACCATCTTGGTCTAAAAGTAAATGAGTAAATCCTACACTACGTTTGTCTGGTTGTTGTATATTAATTTGTCCTAGTGCTTTATCAACTGCTTCTACTGGGTATGATATATCCTCAGATAAAAAGAACCAAGGAAATCCATTCATACCTGACGTTAATGTGTATAATCTAGATAGATAGGTGGGTTGGATTATCCCTTCCCTTCGGATATATTTCATGATAAAAATTACTGTATGCGACAATATTAAATGAAATAGATATTCTTTCTCCGTCTCCTGTGTTGGCACTCACTCTGTGTGGTATCCACGAGGGAAATATAACTAACCTATCCTCCTCAGGATAGATGTCATACTCGTCCATAATCAATTCATTATATCTATCAAAGTTTTCACTGCAACCCCATGCCTCTCTTAAATGTTGGTCAGTTGGACTACGTTGTAAGGTAAAATTACCATAGCAACAATCGGGCAAACTTAAGTAATATACTCCTGAGAATATGCTACCTGGGTGTGTATGTGTGACGTTTGAATCTCCTTTCTTGTTTATGTTAATCCATAGGTTTAACATATGTAGAGTATATTCTTTGAAACCAAACTCATCTGCACACACATATGCTTGTTGCATAATTCTATCATGCAACTCACTTAATGCATTTTGTTTCATTACTTGTGGTATGAAATCATATGATTGCCAACCACCCATGTTAGATGCTTCTCGACCTCGAGGGTCTTCTGCCTTCACAACATTAACGAAATTAATAATCTTATCTCTATCTACACCACACTCATCTGTTATCCAGACAGGTGTAGTGAATAAATCAAGTCTCTTCATCAAATGAGAATTCTTTATCAGTTACAGTAGGGTCAACGTGCTTCTTATACAACGCTAACGCTTCGATAGCTCCACTCAATTTGTTGAGTTGGTCTTTCTTTGTCTGCAATTCTTCTAGACTAATCTTAGTGATAGTAGATGTATAATGCATATTGTCAAGTGCTTCTTGCAACTTGTTATACTCTTCTAAGGTATCATGATGCTGTTGTAAGAAATTCATTACCAACTGGTCAAATGAAATTAGTCCTTCGATAGCAACCTCAGATGCTTTCTTTTCTGCTTCAGTTGGTATATTGGCACGTTCTGCCAAATCCACTTCAGTTACAGTTTGCTCTTTTGCCATTAATTAAACCTCTCGATGTTTTTATTTAGCTTGAGTAAATCACTCTGTGTTTTAATCCTCTCAGATAATGAAGTATTCTCTATAAAATTCTTTCTACGATTATACTCCATGACTTCATTGTTATGGAAGTCATCATCATTTGCTGATTCTATTAGCACATCAACACCTTTACTAGCAAGTATGTCTCTGTGGACTGGTAACCATTGCACCAGTGGTGTGCCTGCCTTGATGATATAATCACCAGGTTCTGTCATATGCCAGAATAATTGTAAATTAATCTCATATGAGTATTGTGGGTCAACAATACCATTAGGGACTGAAAATCTCTCCTCGTCCCAATATGCTATATTTTGTTGAATAAAGACAATATCCTTATGTGCTTGCACACGCCAAGGTAATTCCATCTTTATAGTATAGTCTAGCACATCTTTCTGCTGATTGACAAGGTTTCTCATTCCTTCTGTCTGCTCAGGTATATGTGCTGTCATATATCTATTTCCATAGAATAGACACTCACTCCTCCACTCAAAATTACCACTACCATCTAGATGAATAATAAAATCAGCAGGGGCAGGGATAATATATCCAGTATCCATAACACCATCTAGTGCAGGGCAAGTTGCAGCATGAGACCATAAAGTATCTGGCACATCTGCAGATTCAAGATTCATCATCCTATCCCACAATGCACCAGCTTTTAATGCAGGGCATTTCTTTTCTTCTTTTGCCGACTCACGTTTAAGTGCATCTTTTCTCCACTTGCGTCTTAATTTCTTAGCAGAAAATATTGGGTGCAATTCTGGCACTCCACTATCTAGTGAATAAAATCTAATCCACTTATTTTTCTTTTTAAAATTAAACATTGTAAATGTTATCCCTCAAGTATTCATAATGAGTTGGTTGTCTGTGACTCCAATCTTTCATTGCTTGTCTGTCTTTCTGATACTGCTCGTGTGCTTCCTTGACATCATATGGATTTGAATGTATCCCAATCTTTTCTTTATATGATGCTTTACCAAATGGAATGTAGTCTTGACCCGCACAGATATAAATGCTACCTGATTGCTCATCATGTTCTTTGATAAATGTATTTTCTACACTATTCATTAACATCCATGTGTTTGCCATAGCATCTATTTCACTGTATAGATGCTTACCCATATTAACATAATCTATGTTTTCTGTCACGTCTCTCCAATATTGATTATCTTCTCTTGATGACAATGCATAGTGTAGTGATACAAAATTAGACATTGCTTCAATCATATTATTAACCTGTCCGTTGTAACTGTCTCTGTCAAATCTAGTTACAATACCTTCTCTTCTCTCTAAGTATTCTGATAGTAATAGTATATTCTCATGTGTAGTCATGAGTCCAGTTGATTCTAATGGCTCTACAAATCCATATGATAAACCAATACCTACAACATTCTTGACCCATGCTTCTGTATGCTTACCATGTTTAATTTTTATAGGTTTAAACTCTGCTTCGTGGGCAATTTTGGGCGAATATCTAACTGCAAGATACTTTCTGAATTCTACCTCTGCCTGACACTGATTGATATACTTACTACTATAACAATAACCTGTGCCTACTCTATGCCATAGTGGAATATTCCATATCCACCCTGCATCCATTCCAACACAATCAGTATATGTTTCCATCTGTTTCTCTCTGTCAACATATGGAATCTGTGTTGCAAGTGCTGCATCATTATATAATTTGTGATGAAAATCCTCGAAAGGCACATTCATATGTTGCTCAAGTAATAATGATTTAAAACCTGTGCAATCAATAAACATATCAGCACTAATAGCTGTGCCATCATCAGTAATAATAGATTGAATACTACCATCAGGTCTCTTGACTACATTACCAATATCCCCAGTTAAATGATGCACACCGTTAGGAATGCAATGATGCTCTTTTAAATACTGTCCAAATAATTCTGCGTCTAAATGGTATGCTCTATCTAATCTCTCATTCCATATCGATCCTGGTATATCACTCTCAACCATACGACACTCTTCTGCCAACCATGTAGACCTGTTGGCAAATCGGGCAAATTCTTCTGGTGGATATAACTCTTTACCATACTTTGCTCTCAACTCATAGAAACGTACAGGATTATCACAATACCAATCCATAGTATCAAACTTACCAAATGGATATTGAAATCTCTCTCCCTTCCCTTCTCTAAAATTCTTAAATGCAATGGATGTTTTATAAGTTGCATTACAGTGTGGCATCCACTTATCATCATTCAATCCCATACGAATGAGAAACCTATTAAAATGTCCTAGTGTTGATTCTCCAACACCGATAGGTTTAGTCTTTTCGCTTTCAATCAGACATATTTCTTTGTCTGGATGCTCTTTTGATAGTATAGCTGCTGACATCCAACCACTGCTACCGCCACCAATTATACAAATAGATTCAACTTTCATAAAAAAAGAGGAGATGTCGTTCTCCTCTTATATAGGTCACTTGCAAATATATTATACTATGGTGGTGACCAGTTGTCAACCCACGCATCCCATGCTTTGCGTCCTTCTAATTGTACCTTTTTCTCGTCTACTGTAAATGTTGAGAATGTTGACGGTGCAGTAGTTGTTGCCTTAATATTTGCAATATGGTCTTTCCATGTAGTTGTGCCATTAATAGCATCTTTAAACTGCATGTCTAATTGGTCTCCGATAGAACCATATGCTAATTCCCGAGTTACCTGAGCATCTTCTTTAGGGTCATCTACATCACCATGATGTATGACTGTCCCATTGACCATATAATGCTCGTAGGTAGTATCGTCTGGCACTTCGCACCACTTAGATGTTGCGTCAGCACCTTCATAGATTTCAAATTTGTCCGCTTCATCAACGATATCTGATAAACTTCCAGAATCGCCATCCACGATTGCCCATTTTGCCATGAGATTAATTCCTTCCTATAATTCTATTTAGCCACCATAGTATTCATAAACTACAACCACACCTTCTCGACCTCGAGCACCACGGTTGCCCTCTCGAGCACCATTACCGCCTGCACCCCAAGCTGCGTGAGATTGATGATTATGACTATAGTTTCTTTGTGCGTGTCCAGAGGGTTGTGTGCCTCCCATATATGACATGCCTGCTGAGTGGTTACCGTATGACCAATAAGAGCCATGACCATTACCACCGCCACCATATACATTTAGGGTACCACCACTACCATTACCACCAACACCTCCTGCGTGTTGCTGACGACAGTTAGCACCTTGACCACCACCGCCAGAGCAATAACTACCAAATGATGAGGTATTACCTCCACCACCACATCCAGAATAATTTGTGCCACCACCAGGGTTTCCGACAGTAACTGATACAGATGATGTGTTAGTTACGTCAATTACTCTTTCAGAAGTACCGCCTGCTCCACCAGATTCAGTGTATCCAGAACCTCCACCACCCGCACCTGTTACAGTGACTTGGATAGTTTCTACACCACTAGGTCTATTCCATGTGCCATTAGATGTCCACACTTGCATTGACCTTAACCCTGCTACAGCAGTTAATCCTGCCCATGACATTGATGTGCCATTAGTGGTCAAAAATCTACCTGACTGTCCAGACAAACTAGGGACTATGTAATTAGAGCTACCAGTTATGTTTCCATTGATATTGATGTCATTGACTTTCAATGTACCTAGGGCAGTAACTGTGCCACTAGAGAATGAAAATCCACCAATACCCGCTAGGTCTCTTACTTCAGTAACTTTTAAAACAGACATTAGATAATTCCCTTACGTTGTATTTATCCGTAGTATTCTTTAACTACTACTACACCTTCTCGACCTCTTGCACCACGGTTACCTTCTCTAGCACCGTTTCCTCCTGCTCCCCATGCACAATGTGACTGATGTCTGTGTGCATAGTTACGTTGGTTATGTGATGAGGGTTGTGTGCCACCGTAGTAACTACCCCCTGCAGTATGGTTTCCATAGCAGTGATAACTACCATGACCATTTCCACCACCACCATATACGTTTAGCGTTCCTCCAGACCCATTGCCTCCAATACCGCCTGCATGCTGTTGCCTACAGTTAGCACCATATCCACCTGAGGCACTACAGTAACTACCAAAGGAGCTAGTATTGCCACCACCACCGCAACCAGAGTAATTTGAACCCCCACCTGGGTTACCAACGGTAACACTAACGGATGATGTGTTTGTGACGTCGACTGTTCTCTCTGACGTACCGCCTGCTCCACCTGATTCTGCGAATCCACTACCTCCACCTCCTGCTCCTGTTACGGTAACTAGAATTGTTTTGACTCCTGAGGGTCTTGACCATGTGCCATTAGATGTCCATACTTGCATCGAGCGAATACCTGTGGCAGTTGACACTTCTTGCCAAGATAGTCCTGAGCCATCTGAGCTCAAGAATTTACCAGAGTTACCTGTTTGTGGTGGTATTACATATGATGACTGCCCTTGTATCTGTCCGTTGATACTCAGGTTACCAACAGTTAATGTACCTATAGCAGTAATACCTCCACCAGATAGTGAGAAACCTCTGGCATCTGTTAAATCTCTTATTGAAGCAACTTTGAGCTGTGACATATCAGTATTTATCCGTAGAATTCATGTACAACAACGACGCCTTCACGTCCTCTCGCACCTCTATTTCCTTCTCTTGTGCCATTACCACCACTACCCCATGCAGCATGAGTCTGATGATTATGTCCGTAGTTTCTTTGTACGTGTGATGCTGCTTGTCCACCACCATAGAAAGATTGTCCACAACTGTGGTTACCATACGAGTGATAGGAACCGTGTCCGTTACCTCCACCACCGTATATATTCAGTGACCCACCGCTACCATTACCACCGATACCTCCTGCGTGCTGTTGCCTACAGTTAGCACCATATCCACCTGATGCAGAGCAATAACCTCCGAATGATGATGTGTTTCCACCTCCACCACAACCAGAGTAATTAGTACCTCCACCTGGGTTTCCTACAGTAACAGAGACTGATGATACATTAGTAACATCCACCTGACGTTGTGCAGTACCTCCTGCACCTCCTGACTCACAGAATCCACTACCACCACCGCCTGCACCTGTAACTCTGACCATGATAGTTTTTACACCACTTGGTCTATTCCATGTGCCATTGGAAGTCCACACTTGCATTGAGCGAATACCAGACTGCAAGTTAACAGCACCCCATGACATGTTTGAGCCATTATTGGTAACGAAATTACCTGACTGTCCAGATGGGTTGGGGAGAATGTAACCTGAGGAGCCAGAGATATTTCCATCAATAACAATGTCAGTAACAGTTAAAGTCCCGTTCGCAGTAACACCACTACTGGTAAAGGTAAATCCACCAATTCCTCCTAAGTCTTTGATAGCTCCCAGTTTTAACTGTGCCATTGTTTACTATGCTCCTGTCTTATTTATGTAGTGAGGATAACAACATGTGTAGAATGCTCCACTCTTATTTAGTGAATTGTTATGTATGTCAGTCCATAACCACTCCAACATTTTATCAAGTGGTGGTCTATCCACTTGTGTATTCAAGTCCCACTCCCTTTGCACTTCTTCCATCATATAGTCTAATTTAGCAGTAGGAATTGCTTGTGCATCATTATTTGGAAATTCAATAGTATTTCCATCAGTGATAATAAAATTAACGTCAGGTCTTAATCTCCTGATTGCTTCTGCTTTTAAATCATCAGCACCACGTTTCATAATTAACCTCTAATCTCGTATGCAGCCAAACTACTGATTGACCTCATATCATTACTATCTCTATCATTAATATAAAGGTCTCTTGTGCCACCACCCCATGATGCAGATACTCCAACAGAATATGTGCAGGGATTAGTAGTGTTTGGCATATCCATATACTGTATAAGAGTATTATACATATCTCCACCACTATCCCTATCATGATAGGTAGTAGCTACACTACCACTACCAACGTTAGTATTACCACTTAGTCCACTGGTCAATGTGCCATTATTTCTTAAGAAACCAAATGATGTAACGTGTCTTGCATTACTATTAATCATAGCAACTAAGAGCACTTTTGAGTTTGTGTGTGAAGGTTGTATTGTTACCTCTAAGTTAGGTATAGGCGATAAATCTTGTGCTTGAATTAAATATCTGCTAGGTGGAGTCTGTGCATATCTCATTTGCATTATCTGACCTTCACCAACGTCGTTGTCCTCACCACCAAGTATAAACCATTGTGCACCATTTTCTACTGTGACTGTATTGCCATTGGCAATATTAATAGGTCCTGCAGAGAATCCGTTAGTAAATTCTACACCACCATTAGCACTTGGCCCGACTGTTAGAGTCTCACCAATAGTTGTGCCATTAGTCCTTATGATACTATCTTCTCCTACACTAGGTCCTCCACCACCGACATCATCCCAGCCTGGTACACCTTGTGCTGCGTCTGCCTTGTATATCTGTGCCATATCTTCCGTAGTGTTATACACTAACGTGCCATATGCGGGCGTACCTAAGGCATTAACTTGTGACTGATTAAGGGCGGGTAGGTTAATCTGCTCCGTAACCTGTAGTGCTTCCATGATAGCCCTAGTGGTTGCGTCAATCTGATTACCTATAATTTTTGTTGACATTGGTTACCCTCGTTAATTAAATTACCAATTCACGAATTTGAATGTTATCTCCTGTTTGAGGAGTTGTGCCGATAGAGAAGTCTACAGAGTTAGCATTAACTGTGTAGTCTGTACCTGGTCTCTGGCAGACACCATTCAAGAATACTAATAACGAATATGCAGTGTGCCCAGGTGATATAGCGAATGAGGTTGTGTTTCCATTACCTGTATACATTACACCATTGTTACCACTATTTACACCTGTTGCTAAACTATATTTATCTGCACAACCATATTTACCACTAACATCAATGTCACCAGTAACAGCAATGTTACCAGTAATTCTAAATCTATTGTTAGCGTCAGGTGCTTCTCCGATACCATAGTTAGTAACTCCTGCGAATCTATTAGATGTAATAGGTGCAGTATCACTTAGACCAAACTTATACCATGTGCCACTCTCATATATCCATCCTAAGAATGTACCTGGTGTCCAGTCAATATTATATGCTAGGTCTCCATCATTGAATGCTAGTGCAGTATCAACAGTGGGCTGACCTGAGCCGTTATCTTCTGCTAAGAATGAATTTCTTAGCACTGTGCCATCGTCGTTGGAGTATGTTAGATTAAGTGTCTGAATTGTATCCTGTGATGTTACCTTCTTCTGGAATGTAACAGGACCTGAGAATACAGACTCTAACTGGTTTGATGCACCACCAATAACAGTCAGTTTATCAGTCAGCACTAATTCAGAGAATGTCTCAATCGTTGTGCCTTCCTCACCCAACACGTTAAGTTGTGCAATATCTTCGTTAGTAATCTGACCTGTAACAGGGTTGATGACTTGGTTACCAACAAATAACTCACCGTCACTGTTAACACCAGAGTAATATGCAACTCCTGCTGCCTCTTTCAACGACTGTGACAGTCTGACCTGTGCGGGTGTTAACACCTCCACCTGTGTAGATGGGAATGCAGTTGAGTAGTTTCCAGGTCCGAAACCTAGATACTCAAACGTGTGACCTGATGCTCTAAGAATTGAGTATCGTCTCAACTCACAGAGTATAGGTTGGACTGAGTTATCTGCATTTAATTTAAGTGGTATCTTTCTCTCTTCTGCGTCTCCTAATCTAGCAGTCACACTAATACCATTCAATACGTTAGATGTAGTGTTATATCCTAAGTTATTCTCTGACTCTAGTAAGAAGAATTGAGATGTCTCTTTTGTAATTGACCTCTGTGTATCTTCATTAGGTGTAGGTGATGCACCATCTGTTGTTGTCACCAATCCTAGTGTCTCGTTATCTGCTATTGATACTGCAGCAGCAGGGTCAGCAACTGGGTTGTCTCTGTCAAATGCAGGATATAAGTCTACAGTCTGTTGTGAGAAGAAGAAATCATTAAAGTTAGATGTTGACGGTGATACACTAGCATTCAAGAATGTCAAATAATATACTCCATCAGTAACACCTCTTTCAAATACTTGATATGTTTCTACTGAATAAAGATAATATGTCTTAGAATAGGCAGGAGAGTTAGTCTCACTACTTCTAGGTTGCACAACGAAACCAGTAATAGGTGGTCTAGGCACTGGGAATGCATCCTTATCTAATACATAACGGTATCTGTATATTCTGTCAACAAGGTTTCTTGCATCAGGTACCCTTCGGATGAATGTAGTAGGTGTGAATCCTAAGTTTTGGTAAACACTATTAGCAAGTAACGTAGTGTAGATTGTGTTTTGTCCACCATCTACCTGTATATACCATTGATTATTTGTGCTATCCCACTTGATAGGTGAATTGTCATCACCCGCTCTTGTGCCTGTTACGTCAGGACCTGAAGGATTAATCTCTGCATAATGAGTTGTTGGCTCAGCAGCACCACTGGCAATCAGTAGCACATATATTCTATCTGGTGTATTAACATCATCACGTCTAGCACCTATAGTATATCCCTGCACTTTACTTGGTGGTCTTGCAGTCTCTACTGTATAACCATATAAGAATAATTTAGTTGGGTCTGCGACGTTTCTCGTCTTGGTAATGTCAATAGTAACCCAGTTGATTGAAATTTCTTCAACATCTGACAACGACTTGGGTGGGATAACGTGAGTGATTTGCCCAGCTTTATCTTTCGTGAATGATGCTGCTTTAAATCCTTTGCTTCGCAGCGACGTATTTCCGAAGTTTGAGTTAGAGTTAGTAATAGAGAGGTCACCACCAGACTGAGAGAAGAAATGGTCACCAAATCCAACAGCAAACACAGAAACAACTTGAATGAAAGCATCATTGGATGCCTTAATATGGCAGTGACGCCATCCTTTACGATATTTGCAAAGACCGTTAATGTGTGCACCAGACCCTGCTGCTTGTGCTTCATATGCTCCTGTCGATTGGTTATATAACACAAATGCTCTATCGTCTTTCTGCAGTGAGATACCAGTAAACTGAGCAACAACCATAGATTTGAAACCAGTTGCTTCTGCTCCATCTGCATGCATTCCCGCAACTCCCCACACACTTCTTAGTGAGCAGTTAAAGACATATGGTGATGCTGAGTCAACAGTATCAATCTCAACTTTAACAAGTACATTACTACCTAACGCATTACCTGACGGCTCAGCACTCATCTGATAAGTAAACTGGTTACCCTGTGCAGACGTTACCAAGAAACTACCATTATAGAGGAGAGCGTCTTGGTCAGTAGGACCAGTAACCCCAGATATATTAACAGCGACACCCACTGAGAATCCATGATTCTTCGGGTTACCAAGCTCATCCACTGTAAATGCTGTGGCGGTTTGTCCATTTCTGATAATTTGTGATACAGCAAATTCATCACTAATAGGACCTACAATTCTATTTTCTTCAACTCTTGGTTGTAATTGGTCTTGTGCGATAATACCAGAAGTATCTGGGATAACAGCATAACCTTTTGAAATCTTCTGATAATAGAGTTCTAGGTCTACAGTATTCGCATACTCAAAACATGTAATTTTATGGTGCGAATAATTTGGGGCAATCTGTGAAAGGTCATCACGATAATATACACCGTTGTTGTCTCCATCAAAGAATGACATCTGCCAGAAATAGCATCCACCAGTCAGTCTGAATATAGCAGAGAAACCTGGTTCGTTAGCAGCAGTGATGCCTAAACTACCCTGCACTGTAGGGTATGGCACATACTTCGGCACAATTTTAGTACGACGTAAGTCACTACCAACAACAGAGCAACCTCTGGGGACTATCACACCACCACGAGTGGAGTTAAATTTATATAATTCGTTACTTGCAGACGTTAAATCAAAGTTAGTATTCTCATTAAATGGTTGTATCTGGTTATAATCTGATAACCCAGGTCTGTTGTCTATAACATACTCTGAGGGATATAGGTAGATACTAAATGCGTCAAATTCGTCATTACTTAGTCCGACTCTATATGAAAATCTTGATACTTCTAAAAATGCACGTTGCAACGTCTTAAATGGACGCAATGCAGAGTTACCTCTGTTATCAAAACTATCTGACGCATCAAAGTCGTCGGGGTTGACGTATATGATACGACCAGTCCTCGACGTGATGATATTTTTAAGACGTGTTAATGCCATTTAAGGAATTCCTATCGGAAATATTTAGTTAGGGTGCAGCACCACCACCACCTTCTGATACCACTTTGGTCATATTGACCACTGTAAAGTCATCCGACGGAGATTCAAACCCTGTAACAACATAACTCAAGTCGCCTGCTGACGAGTAGACTGTTAAGTTTTGCCCAGGACCTACAATGATTGCACTATTTTTATCAGTGACATTTGCACCGATTGCTTTGTCATAAAATACATAATCTTCGGTATTATAAATTGCTGCTACAGCTGTGTTTACACCTGTGCTAACTGTCGCGACATTAAATGTCAACGCTGCCCCGCCACCAGACCCAAGTAATGAGTCATTAATTGTAATTGTATCTGCTGCTGCATGACCTTTACCACCATCAACAACAGTCACAGTCGCTGCACCACTACCATCCACAACTATAGAGTATGTGTCTCCTGTGCCACTACCTGTAGTGCCTGATGGAGCTGAGATAGTGTATGTGCCTGCTGCTCTACTTCCATCTGCTGCACCAATAGAGTTGATAGTAAGTATCTTACCATCTACAACCTCTGCCATTGTGCGAGTACCGTTGTTTAAAGTTGGTGTGTCATAGAATCCTGTGCCTGCAGTAAACGCTGTTGACCCTTCACCCAATGTAATTTTCAGATGAGCATTAACTGGGTCATATGACTGCACATAACCAAAGGGACCTGGTGTTACAGCAGCACCGCCACCGCCACCTACACCCGCAGCTGTAATAGTATAGGTGACACTATTAAGAGTGAATGTATCACCAGTTACGAGTGCCTCACCT
>VMHT01030347.1_pt1 | contig 13053 bp, 10 predicted proteins | sample 4693611 | NCBI WGS metagenome assembly VMHT01 (sample SAMN12280063, study PRJNA550983) | marine metagenome | isolation source: seawater sampled from same location over 5 years 0.02-0.2 micron viral filtrate | place: USA: collected off the coast of southern California halfway between the port... ... | reverse complement strand
TGTACCGCCTCCAGAATCTGGGTTTGCAATGAATTCTGCGTACATGATGCCGACTTGTGAAGGTGGCATATTGTCCTCGATCAGTGCACTTGTCAATGCGTTGTTCGAGAGGAAGCGTACATCTTGGTAATCTTCACCCGGTGCGGTCCAGTTCGGCAAAAGGTAATTGGCGGCGTAATACACATCACGGTCGGTGCTCGAAGGGATGGTAATGACTGTGCTTGAGGTGCCTGCGGGTAAGGTGAGGATCGGCGAGGTGGTGCCAAGCATGTCCGCTCCGTTTTCTCGTGTGATTTGGTAATCTGTTCGCCAAATTTGTATTTGGTAAGCATCGTCACCCGTTTCTGGCAAAATTGGGAAGATATCATTGTAATTCACCCAGGTAAGGGTCGTTTCACTTGCCTCAGGATCGAAATCAGCCGCGAGATTGTAGGGTGTTCGAATGGGGGTTGTAATTTCTTGCACGGGGAATTCAATGACCGAGGCCCCGATGTCCAAATCAAACAACTCAGTTCCGTCGTCGAGTGTTGTCGTCACGGCGTAGTAGTACGAATTGTTGACACCTGGAGCGACCAAGAAAGATGCGGTGTGGTAATCGACGGTCCCGTTGAGTCCTCTGCACTTGAACGGATCATTCACCACTTCAACAACAGAACAGGCGATAATGCCGGAGGTGAACGGGGTCAAACTGCTGATCGACACTGAGGTGATTGGGTCAACAGACCTGTACACGTTGTAGGTTGCAGAAAACAGCCCCGAGAGCACTGAACCATCGAAGTCAATGTTGCGCCATGTGATGGTTGTGGTCTCACTTGTCGGGTCGAACATTGCATTGATGTCTTGAGCTTGGAGGTTGCTTGGATCCCCGGTGTCTTCGGCGGCAGCATGCGTGAGCGGTACGATGGCCAATACCATACAACACACGAGGAGAAGGGCTGTCCTTTCCGTGCCATGAACGAACTTTTGGTCTGTCATCAATGCTCTTGTAGCATGCTACCGTTATGAGTATGCCGCCTTAACAACAGCCAATCGGGCAGTTCGGCCCACCCCGTAGGGGTGCCGAATCACTCAGATTCTTTCGGGGCGTTTGGTTGAGGAAGAGGGTCTTCTCGGTCGATGTTTTGAATTTCATGTTGAGCTTGTACGAACCGGATGAGGAACGTCCACAAGCCGCCAAATGCGGAAATCAAAACCACGATGCTGATTGGGTTAATTGGAATGTGGTCAAGCATGCCGGGATAGGTGCCAAAATCCCCGACTTCGAAGTGGATGAAGGCACCCATCAGGGCAATTGAAACAATGGTGAGAATGGTCCGATCCGCACGCCCGAAGCCCCGATAATTTCGGCTGCCTGCTACTGCTTGTGCTTGCGTGCCCATGTAGGAGCCCAGTAGGATGAGCCATGCCGCAGCAAGGCCAAGGGTGAAATCGCCCACAAACACGGAGCCTGCCATGCACACAATCCATACTGCATCCAGCAACCTGTCAAAGGTGTGATCGAGGTAATCCCCCCATCGAGTCACCTGTCCAGTTCTTCGAGCTAATGGGCCGTCCAAGGCATCAAGCGTAATGGCAAATGTGATCAAAATCATTCCTCCAAAGAGCATATTGGCGCCGTATGGAGTGTTTGGTGCCATCAATACAGCCAAACCACCGAGCACACCAAGAGGCATTGCAATCCATGTCAGTGTCGATGGTTTCCAAGTCGAAATAGAATCGACAACCGGATTCACAATGCTTTCCCATGTGCTTCGAAACTTCTCCAGTGCCATACCTATCGGGCTGGATGCCACGGAGGGGGGTGTTTGTTCTTTGGGTGGTCAAGCCAACCAATCAATGGCTTCTCTTGCCGATTCTTCTACGCCGTCGGAAGGGCAATCACCCTCAATCCAAATCAGGACCTCTTCGAGAAGAGCAGAGGTTGTTTGTTCTGTTGCATCGAGTTCCAAGACCGGCGCTTCGAGTTCGAATTCAAGCATCTCGGACCATGTTCCAGCCAGCATTTCCCATTCCACATTGGCGCGTACTTTTGCCTCACTGTACTCCCGCTGTTCAAGACGAAGACGCAATTGACCGGGGTGGCAACGAAGAAGAATCACGGCATCAACATCGAGTAAATGCGAAAGATGGCCATCGATGAAAACCAGTCCCTCAGGCACCTCATCCCATACCTCAGCGAGTTTGTGAACATCGATTGGTGCTGCCCCATCAGCAGGATCCTGATCGCCAAGACAGTCGTGCTCTCGAGCAAGGTCGAGAACGGTTCGGATGGCGTGCCCGTTGGCCATCAATTCGTCGCACAGCGTGGTCTTCCCACAGCCAGGCGTGCCCGTGATTGCAATGATGCGGGACGAATTCATGGTTGGCCCAGATGGTCCAAGTTAATACATCCACCTTATGGACAAAGAGAATGTTCCACCATGAAATCAAGAACAAACTAAGAAACCAAGGCATCAATAGGTGGGAGGTGTAGCGCATCATGCTCACATGTTTGGAATGGACGACCCCGCCCAAACGCTCATTCAACTTGAGCGGTATATTTTGGATGGTCGAATGGAAATGTCCGAAGTAATGGCTACGCAATTCACAGAAATGTTCCTTCTGCGGAAAAAAAGAACCGCAGATGAACAAATTATGCTCGTGAAAGGCCTGCGAATTCTCTGCGATGTGTTGCTCGCTCGCGGTAAGGCGGACAGGGCCGTAGCAAGCGTTGGCCTCCTGCTTAAGGAGCGGAAAAAACTTGTCAAAACTCTTCGCAATGGAGCCCCTCACCTGCTTGAGCAAATAACGCCAGAAGCCGAAGATGTGCACCGTGCAGCCAATGCCTACGCCGCGGGTGGGAAAACACGAGCGGCGCGCAAAGCCTACGCCAAGGCAGAAAAATTAGCACCCGGAAATCTTGCGAGTGCGTTAGATGCTTGCCGCCATGTGGGGTATGAAGCGAAACTCATCGATCGATTAGCATCAACAAGTGCCTCTTCGGGCCACGTGATTTATGCGGATTCAACCTTCACCCTAAGACCGCCTGCATCCAAACAAGTCGATGCAGAGCAGGTTCGGCAGGCCTTGCTTGGGGCGGTCCCTCATGGAATTGGCAATGCTGCCCTGTGCGCATCAGAGGCAGAACGGATCAAGAATGAAATGGATGCGATTCTGTCGGGTGAAGCTGCGGCCAATGCACAATTACAAAGCGCGCTTGATGCCATGAAGCCAAAACACGATTATTACGAATACGGTTGATTCGTCGTATGGTAACGAGGGATGGATTTGAACCACCGATCTCCGGGTTATGAGCCCGACGGGATATCCAGACTACCCCACCTCGTTAACCAAACGGCCGACCTCCCCCGCTTTGAAACCACCGATGGAAGGCGATGGACCAGAACAGCGTATTTGAGCGAGAAGACCTTGTTTTCCTCATAGGTGTTGATTTCATGAAGGAGAACCTCTTGTGAGGAGCATGCGCCAACAAATGCTCGCTTCAGTGCTTCTGGGCATCGTGGTGTTGAGCGCAAGTTTGGCCGGCTGCTTAGGCGGGGATGAGAATGAGGAATACGACGGCCCAATCGACTTCGTCGTCTACTATGAAACGACATCTGGCATCATTACAGAATCCATTCAAAACAATCAGCAAGTCTCCGAAGAGGGCGTTGATGTCGTGTTTGATTTCTCTTACACAAAATCCAGTGCGGGGGTCATTTCCACATTTTGGTTTGATGCAGGCGATGGATCAAACCCGGTGATGGTGAACGCCGCAGAAACGGGAGAGATTTCCTACACCTACCTCACTCACGGTATCTTTGTGGCTGGAATTGGCGCGATTGATGACCAAGACAATGAATATTCGGAAAACGTCACAATCCGCATTGAAAAGCAGATCACCTGGAGCGAAAGCAGCACTACGAACCCTCGAACCATGAACATTGACGTGACCCCTGACTGTGAATGCGCCCTTCCTGAGCAAATCCAAATTGATTCGACCGTGACCAACGGTGAAACTTTGGTGCTCGGCTCACCGGTCACCGTGACGTGGTACCTCAACAACAGCGCGGGTGAAGCTGTGATTGAATCCCCACCTGAACAAATTGCAGACGGGCAAAATGCGAACTGGAACCACAATGAGTTCGCCATCATAACGGGTGTTTGGACCCTCGAGATTGGTCTAAACCAAGACCAAGAAAACGTCGGTATCAGCCAAACCATCACTATTGCCTATGCCGCAGATGAAAGCACCACGAACCCATTTCCAACCGAAGAGCAACCCCCTGAAAATGAAGAAGATGAAGAGTGATTTTTCACTTTCAACATTTTAAAATCTGAACTTGAAGTGAACCAAAAGGTCCACTGAAGTCCCATTCCTGTTCGCAAAAAACAAATTTTTATTGAACTCAATTACGCGCCGCCCTTCTCCCTTTGATATACCCTAGCCCGACCAGCAGGGGTTGGAAGTGAACAGAAATGGCGACCAAATCGAAAAAGAAAGCGAAGATAGAGATTGAAAACAATGAAGACCTTCAAGACAAGGCAGTCAAAGTGATGCCAGAAGAAGAGGAGGCCCCCGAGGTCAAAATCGAAGACTTGCCTGGCGTTGGGCCAGCAACAGCAGAGAAACTCCGAGAAGCCGGTTTCGATGACCTCCTCGCACTGGCCGTCATGTCCCCTGGGGACCTTGCTGACCAAGCTGAACTCGGTGAAGCTGTAGCAACCAAGATCATTGGTGCTGCCAAAAAGATGGCAAACATTGGCGGTTTCGTTTCTGGTGACGCCCTACTAGAGCGCCGACGTGAAGTTCTGAAATTGTCTTCAAAGGTTCAATCAATTGATGATTTGCTGGGTGGCGGTTTCGAAACTCAAGCACTTGTGGAAGTCTACGGGGCATTCGGAAGTGGAAAAACACAGATTGGCCACCAACTGGCAGTCAACTGCACCCTCCCAATGGACGAGGGCGGATTTGATGGCGATGTGTTTTACATCGACACTGAAGACACATTCCGACCTGAGCGAATCACGCAGATGGCTCGCGGACACGGACTTGACCCAGAAGCAGTTCTCGCACGAATCCACGTGGCACGGGCGTACAACTCCGCTCACCAAATGCTTCTTGTCGATGAAATCAAGAGGATGAGCAAGGGATTGAACGTCAAAATGATCATCGTCGATTCACTCACCAGCCACTTCCGTGCTGAATACATCGGCCGTGGTATGCTTGCAAACCGTCAACAGAAGCTCAACCGGCACCTCAAGGACTTGAAGCAGTTGGCTGACGTCAACAACGCCCTGGTGCTTGTGACCAACCAAGTTCATTCCAAGCCAGATGCAATGTGGGGCGACCCAACAAAGCCAATCGGCGGTCACGTGCTCGCTCACGCATCGACGTTCCGGCTCTACCTGCGCAAAGCTAAGGCTGGACGACGTATCGCTCGACTCGTGGATTCACCAAACCTTCCTGATGGGGAATGCGTGTATCAAGTCACACAAGAAGGCCTTCGTGATTGAAGTTCACCCCTCAAAAACCCCGTTTTGGGTCTTTTTTGGTGCGGCACATTCAAGGTCACAACAACGAGCAAAGCAGCATGCGACACCTCGTTGAACGCGTTCTAGAACTCACTGAAGCCGAACAAGCAGCGGCTGATGCAGTCGCACCACCGATGGGTGAAAATTCAGAAGTTGAACTTCAAGCACTGCTCGAATCGCTTCAACCGCGGATCCGTGTATACGGCGTAGGTGGAGCTGGATGCAACGCAGTCAATCGGTTGTTCGAAGAACGGCTGTTCAGGAACTCCTATGTCACGGGATACGCCATCAACACCGATGCTCAAGCATTGCTGATGTCCCCACTCGAAGAAAAGGTGCTTATCGGGAGGACCGCCCGAGGCCGAGGCGCAGGTGGCGACCCGACCAAGGGGGAGGCGGCAGCGCTTGAATCTGAAATCGCCTTGCGACGCATCACCAACGACACCCAGCTGGCCATCATCACCGCAGGAATGGGTGGAGGATCGGGAACAGGGGCAGCAGGACACATCGCACGCCTGGCCAAGCAACAAGGCGCAATGACCATTGCAGTCGTCACCTACCCGTTCAATTCTGAAGGAGCTCTACGCAGGCAAAACGCCGAGTGGGGATTGGAAAAACTACGCGAACATTGCGATACAATTCTCGTCATCCCAAATGAACGCCTTCTCGAAATTGAAGGCGTGAAGGATCTCCCCATCGGAGATGCGTTCAGGGTTGGTGATGAACTGCTTGTCCGTTCCATTACAGGTGTGGCTGAGATGTTAACCACTGATGGCATGGTCAATCTTGACTTTGAGGATTTGAGATCCGTGATCCAGTTTGGCAGCGGCGTTGCAATGATTGGACTGGGCGAAGCGAGTGGACCGGGCCGGGTGGAGGCGGCAACACAGGAAGCAATGCATTCTCCATTGCTCGATATTGATTCATCTGATGCTCGTGGCGCACTCATCAACGTTGTTGGTGGCCCAAGCCTCACTTTAGGTGAGGCTGAACAATGTGCGAAACTGATCACCGACCAAATCTCCCCACACGCCCAAGTGATTTGGGGGGCGGCTGTGCGTGAAGAACTAGGTGATGAACTCCGAGTCATGTTGGTCCTTACGGGTGTGAAGAGCGAACAAATTCATGGAGCGAGCGAAAACCGTCAATTGCGGGCGCTGCAAAACAGACAAATCGAATTCGTCAATTGAGTTCACTTGATTGTTCGAACCAAGAAGAACATCAAGGCGGCTAGGCCCGCTGCAAACACGGTCCAATCAAGAGCGCCAATTTCTCGGTCGAACACTGGTTGCTCGGGCTCTTGAGGAGCATCTTGGTGGGCAATGGCCGCACCAAAGCTGTTCCAAACATCACCACTTGATTGCCCATTGCCATTGACTGCGTTGCCGTGGACGATGAATTCCACCGGGTCAAGTGAGTCATTTGATGGAGTCCAAGTGAAATTCCACACCCGCTGATAGGTTCCTGAAAGCTGGTGCGTCCATCCGTCATCGAGTGATTGAGTGTTGGTCGAGTTTTCGAACACCACCGCACCGCTTGTCACCGTGAAGCGGAATCCGCCCTGGTGGCTGTTAGCATCGTCCTGAGGAGGGCCATCGATCACGATTGAGAGGTTGTAGGTCATGTTTGAAGCGTACAGTTCAGGTAGGCCCAACACGTTGACTGAGACCGATGTGGAATCCCCTCCGTGGCATGTGCAGCCATTGTCACCCAACCCCCCAACACCGGTGGGCATGCTTGAGAAAGTGGGTGCTCCAAGAACCAGAAGCAACAATGCGGTGCCAAAAATCACCGAACGCTGCCTTTGCCCCCCCATGTGTATCATCCAAACCGACGCCGCCCGCCCCTTTGACCCTTGGGCCGCAAGATGCACTTGTTCATTGATAATCTATCGGTGACTTGTGCACTTCAGGGTTCAAGGTTTTTTTTCTCAAAAAAACATCCTTTCATGTACTATGAAGAGAACAAATCGAAGTGATAGCATGATGGGACCATGGGAAACAGCGCCACCACAAGTGGAAGAAGAAGAAATCGATATTTTTGCCGAATTGGGTGCAATGCGCCCCGCTGAAGCACAACCTGCGGCGGCACAACACTCTCTTCCCACACTCAACACCTCGGATCCTCTTGCCATGTTTATGGAAGACGATGACGAACCATCAATGCTGGCTGGGGAGTCAACGTTCGGATTAAATGAACAAGCATCAGAAAACATCAATTTTGGACGCGCTGAAGAAACCATGTCGCAACCAGAGCCATCTTCACGAACACCTGTTGCCCATGAAGTGGTCACTGAACTCTTGGAAATTCTGGTCAAGAAGGAACTTCACTCTCGAGTCGAGCGCGGAGAAGACTGGTTGAGTGACCTACCTGCAGAAGCCATCGCTAAAATCGAAACGGCGAAAGTCATCAAGGATCAACAGGCATACCACCTTTCCCTGATCATTGACATGGTTGGTACCGGTGAAGTGCGACCCTTTGCTACAGTTCTGTCCACCAATGAAGGAACCCTCCCCGTTGCCCCTCCACCTCAGATTCCACAATCGTGGCATCCATTGTACAATGCACTCAGAGAATTGTTGCTCAATGCAATGAACTCGCTCACCGCAATCAAAGTCGTCGCAAACTGATGATCACTGGTGAACTTCGCAGGCGTGCGTCATCTCGACGTTGACGAACATCTGTGAAACCGTGCAGTACTTCTCATGGCTCTTTGCCACAAGCCGTTCAAGCAACTTGAGCGGGACTTCACCGCGAACATGGTACACCATGTGGATTTTTGTGAATACCTTGGGGCGCGTTTCAGCACGGGTTGCGTCCAACTCGACCCACACTTCACTGAATGAACGGTCTTTCAAACCAAGAACGACATCCGCAGTTGAACAAGCACCAATCACCTGCAAAGCAACCTGCATTGGTGTTGGACCTTCTTCCCAGTCAAGGTCAATGCGATCGCCTCGTTCATTTGTGCACGCAACGGTGTCGCCACCAGTCCAATCTATGCGCCCGTACATGGTTCTCCCAAGGGCGGTTCATTCTTGAAGGGGACGCTTCTGCCTAGGACCGATTGCAATGGCAGGAACCCCAGTTACAATGGAAAATGGAAAACTCAACATCCCAAATGATCCAGTGATCCACTACATCGAAGGCGATGGAATTGGCATTGATATCACGCCGGTTATGATCAAGGTGGTCGATGCATCGGTCAGCAAAGCATACGACGGTTCTCGCAGCATTGTATGGTCTGAAGTATTGGCTGGAGAAAAAGCGTTTAACGCCACTGGTGAATGGCTTCCAGAAGCCACCTTGGATGCTATGCGAACAGGGCTTGTCTCAATCAAAGGGCCGCTCACTACGCCCGTTGGCGGAGGCATTCGCTCGCTCAACGTGGCGCTCCGACAAAAGCTCGATCTCTTCGCATGCGTCCGCCCTGTTCGTTGGTACGACGGAACCCCTTCACCGGTCAAAGCCCCCGGTGATGTTGACATGATCATCTTCCGCGAAAACAGCGAAGATGTGTATGCGGGCATTGAATGGGAAGCAGGATCAGAAGGCGTCAAGAAGGTCATTGATTTCCTCCAGAATGAAATGGGAGTTGACAAAATCCGATTCCCAAACACCTCTGGTATTGGAATTAAGCCAATCTCGCAAGAAGGAACCGCAAGGATTGTTCGCGCTGCAATCACCTACGCATTGGAAAACGACAAAGAAAGCCTCACCTTGGTCCACAAAGGAAACATCATGAAATTCACAGAAGGTGGATTCCGAGATTGGGGTTACGCCATTGCCAAGGATGAGTTTGGCGCTGTGGAACTTGATGGTGGACCTTGGTGCACGCTTGAGAACCCAACCACTGGACGTTCAATTTTGATCAAGGACGTCATCGCAGACGCCATGCTCCAACAAATCATCACCCGACCAGCCGAGTATTCCGTGCTGGCCACAATGAACCTCAACGGCGATTACATCTCTGATGCTCTTGCTGCTCAGGTTGGCGGCATAGGCATTGCACCCGGGGCGAACATCAATTATGACACTGGAATCTCGATTTTTGAAGCCACTCACGGAACCGCTCCAAAATACGCTGGTCAAAACAAAGTCAATCCTGGCTCCCTCATCCTCTCCGCTGAGATGATGTTGCGGCACATGGGTTGGACTGAAGCTGCAGACCTTATTGTCAAAGGAATGGAAGGGGCGATTTCTGCTCAAACCGTCACATACGACTTTGAGCGTTTGATGGACGACGCCACACTGCTGTCATGCAGTGACTTTGGCGATGCAATGATCTCACACATGTGAGATTGGCTCAACCGTGAAGGAAACTGTTGAGTGCACGGCTGTTCTTGGCAACACCGAACCCAAACCGTTCCTCGAAGGCACGAGAAACCAATGTGAAATCACTGTCTCGCGTTGCAATGAGGATGGTTCCAAGGTTGCCAAGAGATTGCTTAGCAAGATGGATGGCAATGTGCATTAAGGTACGATCTGGTGCTTCGGGGTAAACATCCAAGCCGTCAACTACGGTTCGCGCAGGCTCTCCACGTGTCCGCTTCATAGCAGTGATTTCTTCATAGATTTCCGTGTAATCCGTGAGGAAGTTCACAACCTGTGTTTTGTACGCTTCATCATTGGCCTCTGCCTCAAGTTGCAAATCCATTGGGCGCCATGTGCTGTAATCATTGAGCACTTGGTCGACAAGTTCCGCGATGACATCCTTTCTAAACACGGTATCAAGCATCGTTGGTGGGACCAAAAGCCCACTGAAACGGCTACGAAGGAAATCAAGATCGCTGGCGATCCCTGTCAGCTCCTGCTTGACAATCGATGGGAGCCAAAGTTGGATTTTACCTTCCTGCGCCCGCTTTAGCAGGACATGGTGGAAGTGGCCGTGCCCGACGATGTCGAGGCTGGCTTCAGTGAACACTTCCAAGCGTTGCTTGATGGTGTCCATGAGGGCATCGATGAGGATGTTTGTGTCGATGAGAACAAGAGGAGAGAGCGAAAGATTACGCAGGTAACGTCGGGATGAGTTCGGGATTTGATCTTTGTAAGACGAGAACAATCCTTGTTCAGCGTCTGCGATTCGTTTGATTTCACGGACGCTGAATTGACCCTTATTTTGGGCACGCTCGAGGAACATTAGGCCTTCAATTGGCCTTTCCTGAGCAGCATCTCTGGCCAAATCATACAGTTCATCAAGCGATGGCGAGGAACCTTGCATCAACTGAGTAAACCGTGTGTCAAAGGCATTGCGCTGGCGGCGGCGATTCTTCTGCAAGGCGTTGACTGCTGCAGTGACTCGGCCACAAAATGGATCGGTTGGAAGGACGCGGTGGTGCTCCAATGGATAGGTTTTGAGCATGTCCAAATCATCCTCAGCAAAGTACGTCACCTCGACATCCTCAAGGGTCCCATCTTCTTTTTCTTGAGGGATGGTTTTCGTGCTTCGGACGAACTCCTTCAGCAAGCGTGTTGCTGCGTTGGTGTCTTTTGTCGACATGTGTGAAACACGGAGGTAGAGTTGGAATCGCTTCGTGATGGCGCTCTTCAAAGCCGGTTGTGCATCAAGCAGTTCCACCGCTTCTTTCCATTGTTCAGCAAAGGCCAGATGGATGAGTGACTTTCTGTAAAGGACGATTTTATGTTCATAATCGAAGCCTTCGTGATCGCCTGCTCGGCGGTAATCACGGGCAGCATTGAGTTCATCCTCCATGGATGCAGAAACAGAGGCTCGAGCCAATGTATGCCATGGAGAGAGCGGGTCATTGGTTTGGTACCATCGGACCAGCGAAGGAAGACCTAGGTCGTGTTCTAAAACGAGATGGCGAACCGAATGAATCATTGCAGTCGGGACATTTTCGTTTTCCAGAATGGTGTTGACGCTGTCAACGGTCGTATTGTCCGTCATGCCATGTTGGAGCATGAGAGCCACGCGATTGAGGCGCAGCGTATCGATGACGGCAGCAAACAAATGCTGTTCCATTTCGGACAATTTTGCGTTTGAGATGCTGGTCTCCAGGGCGTTCAATTCCTTATTGGCAACGATGCCCGTGCCCCCTTCGCGAAGCGCACGTCGGATGACTCCGAAGGCGAGCAAGCCGTTCTTGTCGAGCAGGGTGCTAAGGCGTTCATCGTCTACATTTTCACCTTCAAAGAGCATCAAGAGTGCTTCACTGGTTGAGGAAAATGCAGGTGGTGCATCTGTGCTATGGATGGAATCGAGGGCTTTACTTCGAGCTTCGCGTACTGCATGCCACAACGCATTGTCTTTGCCGGCAGCAAGCAAATGGGCGGCGAGCAATGTTTCGTAGGGATGAGACATTGGGGCCAAATCATTCTTGACAATTATTTCCGACAATCTTCGCAGATTCATTGAACGGGTGTAGATGTCAATCACAATTGGAAGAACGCTTTCCCATGCTTCACCGTTCTCTTCGCCCAGGTGCTTTGCTGCTAGTGCTTGCACATCGGTTACTAAACCATTGAAACGGATAATTTCAACCAATGCCCCGTCGTCAAGATGAGGAATTTGTTGACCTAACCAGGTCTGAACCTCTTGATTGCCGAGGTCGGAAATCAAGGGAAGAAGATGGGAGAGTTCGGCATGGGCATCCAGTTTCAAAGCCGTTAATGTCGCCACAGTCTCCTCGGTCTTTCCTTCTCGATGAAGGGCTGAAAGACGCCACCACATCACCCGTTCAATCGCTTGTGTTGGGGCGTTTCCTGAGCGAAGAAGATCAAGGCCTTCTGAAAGAACATCAGACTTGAGTTGAGCAGAGGATTCGGGAGGGTGGTGCCACGCCAAAAACTTGCGAGAATGAGCCAATGAATGGTCGTCTTTTGCCGTTGAACTCTTCTTCCAATCCAAGACCTCGCCTGCTTTTAGTCGAACCAAATCTGAGAGTTCTTCGGCAAGTTGGGAGTCAAGAGGTTTCACATTGGCCAAGTTCGCTTCTGAATCTTCGCCCATTGCGATTGAGAGCAGGGCTGAGATGATGCATGCAGGGCCTTCAAGTTCAAGCAAGAGCGGGGCTGGATTGAGGCTTCGACCTGATGACAATTGGGAGAGGACGGTGCGTAGCGCCACTTGGGATTCTGCCGTGTCAACCGTTGGAGAAAGCGCTTCGAGAGCAACAACCAAGTCCTCATTCACCGTTGGATCAATGTAAGCAGGACTGCTGTCCACTGTCTTTTTTGATCTCTTTTTCTTTGGTTTTGCGACTGGGAATGCTGCAAATTGCCCAAGTACGGATGTTCGTTGTGCAAGGTCGCCCCAGACTGGATGAACGCCGTCAGTAAGACATGATTCTCGCAAACTGGTCTCCGAAGATTCCCATGCCGTATCCCATTCGTCTTTGTTCAGTAATTTGTGTGCGAGCAGGACTGCTAAGCGGAAAGCATCCGAATGGTCACTTGGAAGCACCATTTCAGCAGCGCTTGGAAGGTTGTCAAGAGGTCCATTAGAGCCACGTCCACCGCGACGGCCGCGGGTGCGCCTCATGTGCGCAGGCTTTCGCGATGGGCTGGGTTGATCGTCTT
>VMHT01174049.1_pt1 | contig 13054 bp, 10 predicted proteins | sample 4693611 | NCBI WGS metagenome assembly VMHT01 (sample SAMN12280063, study PRJNA550983) | marine metagenome | isolation source: seawater sampled from same location over 5 years 0.02-0.2 micron viral filtrate | place: USA: collected off the coast of southern California halfway between the port... ... | reverse complement strand
AGCACGAGCGAATATTTTTATACTGATATGAAGTGGTGGGACGGGATTGTCCGTATACGCAAAGAACGCCAAGAACAATTTGATAAAAGATTAAAGGAACTGGAGGAGCAAGATAGTAAAAAATAATATATATATACATAAATGGACGAGAAGCGTGGACGAGGACGCCCCAAGAAAGTTGAAATTGAAGGCGAAGCATCTTATTATTGGAAGAACCGAAGCAGAATACAAAAATATCAAAGGGGTTATTATCGTAAGAATAGAGAGAAAATGAAGCAACGCAGAGCAAATTACGAGAAACGCAAAGATGAAGATTGGAAGGGTGAAGCAAAAGGGTTTAGTATTGAATATAAACCTGTTATTTTGCATTTTGATTAAGTATTGTTTAGAAGCATTTTTTTATGCTCTGCTGTTGTTTTTTGCTGTTGTTCCCGTGTGGATTGTGCTGTTGTAATTGCCTGTTGAACTGGTGCACGGGTTATTTTATAAATCACCGATGAATGTGGTGATAATTTTGGTCTGCTCCCATCAGGTAATCTTATGTCTGTCGTGATGTCTGTTAATACAAAATCACGACTGACCTGTAAACTAAATGTGCCTGCGGGTAAGTAAAAGAAATCACCTGCACTATAGTTGCGTGATATGTAAGCAAGGCAAGGCAACCGCGAATGTGCGTCCTCCCCGCCAAAGTAAAGCATCTCCATACCTAAATTAGTATATACCATCAAATAGGGGAAATCTAATTTACTTGGTAAGTTCTGTGCTAATATACTTGCACTTGTAACGGCGGGTTCTGCCTGTATTTGCTGTGCTGTTCCTAATCCATAAAGCGGAAATCGGTTCATATCTGTTGCGGAGGGTTGGTATTCTGCTGACGATATAAATGCACCCGTGGTTAGCGGTTTTACTATGCGTGTTATATCTTGTAAAGTTTGATTTAACGGGTCTGTAAATAAAGCATTATCAAATCTCGCTTGAGTTTCCCCAAAAGGCGGAAGCAATTGTGCTAACTCAAATCCCATCTTATTCAAAAGTGTATTTACATACAAGAACTCATTTGCCTTTGAATATTCAGTCAATTCTGTTGTTGCGCCCGACGCCGCGTTTTGCAAAATAATTGCTGTAAGTGATATACCCGATAAAGCGTCCATAATAGTTCCCTGTTCTTGGAATATATTTGCTCCATATGTGCTTTCGGGTATTGCTGGAGATGATAGATTACCAATATTGCTTGTAAAAATAAAATAATTAGTCCCCTGCCGTCCAATACTATATATCGCCTGTTCGGGATTATCAGTTGCGGTTTTAGCACCAAAAACAGGATTGGATAAGAATGGATTGCCTATTGTTAGTGGTGTGGATAAACCCTTGAACTCAAACCGAGATTTAATTGCATCAAAATTGACTATTGGATTGACTGCTCCAATCATCGCCATCGGTGATGCCTCAAACATTCTTGTTTGATTTACTCCATTAGTGTCCTCAAAATATCGTGTTGTCGCCATCGCCTCGTGGTTCTGTGTATTTTGGAAGAAGACCGCTTTATTGCGGGTAAACGAACAATCCCACCCAATAAACTCTTGGACTGGTAATAAACTACTCTCTATAACTTGCGGTCGTGTGGGGAAGAAATCACCTCCACCTGTATTATTCCCTATGCGGTCAAAACACATAAAAGCGATATATGGGTCAGCACCAAAAGTCGTATCTCCCGCCTCCGCAAAATAGGGCATCAAGGCAACATCGGCATCTACCGCCCATTTTATATATTGGTCGTAATTATATAGAACGCCTCCTTGCGTGATATTGCGCTCAAATCTGTCGGGAAAATCGGCGGGGGTAAATCCAGTTGGATAGGGCATATCAACGCCACTCGGGTTAAAATCCATCATATCCTCAACTGCATCAGTAAAAGATGGTTTGGAGGTATCCCGTAAGGGGGTCATCTGTCTTGCTTGCAATCCATCACGCCATCGTGACTGAACCCATATTTGCGGTAATTCTTGTCCGTCCCCCACTTGGAAGGTGCGGGCATCATATAAAGCATTTTGCCCCCAAGCATCCGCCGCTCCCGATGGTGGAGTAATCGTGGTTTTGGTTGTGCTTACATAAGTATTTGTCCCCGTTAACTCCGCCTGCGTTGCAAATTTGTTGCGTTGGTCGGGTGATGATACTTTGATAAATCCAGTTTGGTCTTGGAATTGACTTGGTGTTGTTACGCCACCCGTCGTATATGAACCCTGATAAATCTGCTTCCTAAAATTATTTAACTCCCCCGATTGCGACTTCTCGTCTACATAGTGTCCTATGTCTAAAAGCACCGCCATATTTGTTGTATCAACTTGACTTGGGTTTCCTATGGGTGTATTGGGTAAGACGCCTCCTGCACTTACAGGCAGTCCATTATCGGTGTTGCGGTTCTCTTCGCATTTTTTAAACATCGCCGCAATCTTTTTTACATTTGCTTCTGTATATTTGATATTAGTGCGGAGTGGGTAAAAGCGTTGGTTATTAGATGTCGCTAAATCGTAAGCAGGATTGTTAGCAGTTGCAGGAACACTTACAACGCCGAACTTTACAAGCAATCGTGGTAATAATCCTAACTCACCTATCGTTTGGGTTTTAAAATCCCCCGTTAATGCGACCTGATTTGCTCCTGAATTAATGCCGTTCCTAACATCTGTATTGGTTAATCCATAAAAAAATTGCCTGAATGGTGATAATCCTTCCACGCGGTTAGGGTCTTCCCAGTAAACAGAATTATACCATATTCTATATTGGTCTTGATAGGGTGCTTCTAACTCCCCGTCTGCAGAAACTACATTACTGATTGGTGGATTTAAACATTCGTCATCAAATCCAGCGGTTATTTGTTTGAATGTTGGTGTATCTACGAGCGTCGGTGGTGTATCTGCTATAAGAGGTATTCCAGTCGCAGGATTGATGGCGGCGTCTTGATAATCAAAATTACCCACATCTACAAATTGACCCGCATTATTGGGAGTAATTAGTTTGGAAGAATGTAATTGGTCGGTAAGCGTGCCTGCAATATCGGTCGGCGTGCTAAATCCATTCGGCACAGATACTTTTACCTCTGTTGTTGCAGGCGTCCAAGTGGAAAAGTCCTCATTCCTCTCCGTAAACCCCGCTAAACTGCGGGCACTATACGGCGTTATAGCAAAATAGTCAGTCAATCCATTTGCAATCCCAGCACAATTATTCATTCCCCACCCAATAAAATCTGTTTGTCCCTTGTAAAATCTTGACCCATCGGGCAACATATCCTTCCGTTTGGTGAATGTTTTTGGATTTTTCCACACTATTCCTATCGTTGAATTAAGAGTTGGAGTAAATGGATTAGTGGTGGAAGTTATATAATAAGTTTGTTGCGAGTTTGTTTGGATTGGATTTGATAATTGATAATACCAAGTTTCATTAAAAAAATCGCTCCCCTGTATCCTTTGTATAGTCCAAGTATCAATTATTCCCGTTGTTGGTGCTTCATCTCTCGTGGTAAGAACTTTTAAAAATATTCCTGTTGTTACATAACCAGCGGGGTTTAATGCAGTAAAATATACTTCGTAAACTTGTCCTGCGGTATATCCCCCTTGTTCTTGAGCGGTCACACCCGCTAAACCATCTATAAGTGGATAAAAAAAATAGAATTGCGGATTGGTTTTGTAATCGGTCGGGACTTCGGTTGGAGGGTTTGTTGCAACTCGGGGGTCTATGGGGACATTCGTGGGCGACCATTCCCCTATTTGGCGGCATTTAAGATTATCACTATTCGCAACCAAATAATTATCGGTGTGAGATGTGGAGACCTTCCTTCCATTAAAAGTTAAATCTCTTGTAAATGGTAATGGAATTGTATAATCGCCTGTATGGTTCACATAATATTCATATTTTAAAGATAATTCATTATCCTTAAATCCTGCAATTGTATCTCCTCTAAACTCCATCGTATCCTCCACTTCATTCCCTTTTGCATTAATCGCGGCACTTTCAATACTAACAATATCGCCCGCTTTTACTTCTATTCCTGTCGTGCTTACAGAGTTCGTCCATCTATTATTAAAATTATCAATACTCGTATCGGCATTTTGGTCTATACTTCTTAATCTATTCGCCTCTAAAATGACGCTTTCCATAGTATAATCTATATATTGATTATATTATAGTTTTTATTTTTAATTAGGCAGATATCATTATCTCGCCGTTCTTGATGGAAGCGGTGCGCTCCACCATCGCATAAGTGCGGAGGGTGCGGGCAGCGAAATCGTTTTGGGTGCGTTGGTATGTAAGGTCAAGTTCAATTGGTTTAACACCGACGAGGCGTCCATTACCTAACTGGTTCATCCCATTAATGGATAAGTCAAGACCTAAATAGTGCGAGCATCCACGGAAATCACTTGTTCCAAGTCCAGTCCCACCATCACCAGCACCAAGACCAGCAACGGGGGCGTGCAAGTCAATCGTGGCGTTGGATATAGAGGATTGGTTCAAAGGAGCATCCACCACCGCTTTATTAGCATCAGCATCAAAAGAGTATAACTGATTAGGACACATTAGCGGACGACCAGCGGCAAGGGCGAGTTCGTGATACTTGCGCGATGGCGATTGGAGTGGGCGGTCATAAATGCGTTGGTCGTTAATGCGGTAATTGACCTGCGTTTCGGTGGTGGGCGGTTTGGAGACATATTCACCCAAAATCTTACTTCTATAGGTCTGCGGTTTATCACTAATATACAGGGAACGCACGACACGACCCGATACCGCAACTTCGCGTTGAATAACCTGTTGCGTGGTGGAGGCGGCGGCGGGTGCAACAACAGCGGGCACTTGAGAAGTGGTTAAAATCAAATCTTCGTAAAGGAATGCTAAACCTCCTTCGCTCTGTATCATCGCAGCGGTCTTATTCATAGTATCATCACTATAGTAAAGATGGTCGCTTACAAATTTAATGTTGACCTTTGATGGGGTGATTTTGTTATCAGCATCGGCAGCGGGTTCGGCATCACCAAAGCAAGCAACAATACCCCGAGTTGCAACCGAGTTTTGAGTGTTAAAATTAATCACTAAATAAACATTCTCCTTCATCGCAAAAAGGGGGAGTTGGCGTGATTTCATCATAGGAATAAGTTGCGAAAGTTTGAGTGAATAAAGTGGGGTGGTCGCATCACTACTCGTAAGACGGCAAAGAGCGGGGACTTCGGCAAGTGAACCATCGGCGTTATACGCTAAATCACGATAACCGATGCGTCCATTACCAGTATTGGCGCCGGCGCTTCCATTATTAGTTGCAAAGCGGTCGCCACAAGCACCCTCCTTAACCATTCCTATCTCGCCTCTATGTTCGGGGGTTTGAAATTGCCTCATAAGAGTATGATAATGGGCGAAATCTTCGGTGGAGGAAACTACCTGACCGCCGACCTTAAGTTGGACGCTATCAATCATAGCGGCGACACCCGTGGTAAGGGGGAAAAAACATTTCTGCTGACCTGCAACACAAGTCGCTCCTAATTGTAAAAATGAACCACCATCTAAAATACCAGTTCTCGGGATTTGGAATACTGCTTGAGTTTCTGTTATAGTGATTGGGTCTAAAACCTCCGTATGAATAGTCATAGTATCAATTGACGGAAGTGGTTGCACCTTCAAGACATCGGGTAAACTATTACTCATCTTATATAATCTAATAACATAAATTATATAATTTATTTTAATTAATTTTTTACTCACCCAATAAACCCGATAAAACTAAAACTATTATGAAACTACGGCGATGCCTTGAGGTGAATAGACAAGTTGGTTCTTTACTAAAGCGTAAGTGTATACTGCGTTGGGTGACGCCCCGTCTAAATCACTTCTAATGCGGACGGCATATGAAACACCCTTAAAGGAAACACCTTCTTTTGATACATTATCTAAAGCAAGACCTATCGCAAAATTGCGGGAGACAGCGGGGTCAGCGGTGAAATCAACGCCACCACCATTAACGCCTACACTATCAACGGCAGTAAGCACCTGCAACTGGTCGCTATATAATCTGCTATCCTTCGCACCGAACGCCTGTAAAAGGGGTTGGTTAAGTAAGTGTTGCGCGGAGTAAAATGGACGGACGGCGTTAATTGCGTTAACCTCCACCTGCGTTGGTGGTCTGTTCTCCTGCGATTGGGTTTGCACGGAGAGTTCGTAATCAAGACCAAGTTTAAGACCGCCTCTACTAAAGTTTACTCTGTCTAAAACACAGCGAGTTCCATAAGCAGCGCCCTTCATAATGGGTGGGTTAGCAAATCCATCGTGAGCGTAATTGTTGGAGTGCGTGGTTGGTAAAAAGTTATGAACCACCGATAAAACATTATTCGCAGCAAGATTGAATGTCTGCGTGTTATCACTCGCATTAATAACCGAGTAAAGCGAGTTGTATGAGTTGTATTCAAAAGCACCCGAACCTGCAACCATCATCTTTTCCTGACCCGCGGCGTCAGGGACGAGAAGGTCGTATGAGAGCGAAACATTCTTTAACTGGTAAGAAGCACCACCGCCATCTGCGGCATTTGTGCCCTTAAGGACTTGTTGGTCGCTTGCGAGTTCAATAACAAACTGCAAACCCCGCATACCATTAACGCCGAGTGGAAGTGCCTTACCCGAGTTCATAACACCCGCATAAAAGGGGATGCTAAACTTAACCTCGTTGTTTAAAAGATTATCGCTTGAGAACTGCACGGCAGTTGCAAGAGCGACGGCGGACTGGTTAGAAGCATAGTCGTCGCTTGAGTGCGTGGAAGCAATAAGGGTGGAAATCATTTTACCATAATTACGGACTTGCTCTATGGTCTGTCCCGTGGAAGCAGAGTTAATGGCGATATTTTGTATGACCGAATTTACACCGATGCGGTCGTTTAACTGGATTTGGTGTGGGGCGGCGTTATTATTCTTTAATCCCTGATTATCGGGGAGCGTTGTTCCGTCTGCTCTAACAACTTTTAAAGTTCCATTCAAGCGGAGCGATGATGGGCGGAGTAATTTTGCCTGCGATGCAACATCAAAAGTAATTGTTCCGTGTCCCTGCTTAAAAGAGTAAGTGTTATTGGATGGGTTATTGAGTGGGAAGATTTCCGCTTTCTCAACGCTTTCAATATTCATATCCATTATATAATCTATAAATATAAATTATATAATTTATTTTAATTAATTTGCATTTACACCCACTACACCCGATAAAACTATTTTACAAATCACTTGCCTCAACTCCGTTGTTAGTAATGCTAATACGGCGGAGGTGGTCTATATAATTATTGAATATCTTAAGTCCCGTGGCGGTGTTCTCATAATCTATACGGCAAGAAAGGGACTGCTCGCTTAAATCTGCAACCTGATTATATTTACTAAATGCTCTTGCTATAGCAAAGTTTTTGGCGACCTTTTGTAAAGAGCGAGGCATAGCGCCTGAATTGACTAATGCTCCCTCAAGTTGCGATAAGTGGATTGCTTCCGCTTTACTCTGTTCGCTAACATCCTGATTAGCAGTTCCAAAAGTATCTACCGCCTGCGAATAGCGACCGAGTGGAACATTCTTGACTGGTATGAGTTCAGTTCCGTAAACAAACTGGTATTGGCGTGCATCACTCGGGACACCTGAAAGTGAGCGTTTGTTAAAATCTCTAAAATCAGCAATCACTAATGGTTGGACGAAAACGGACTTCACGCGTCTTTGCGAGCACGGGATAAGAGCAGAAGTAAGACCCGCGGCGGTTGCTTGGTTAAATCTCTGCGTGGAAGAGGTCATAATATCCATAGACACTCCGCGTTCACTCGTGGAAGCACTCATAAGTCCATTAACATACTGCTCGGGTGGTTGCACCGAGAGGCATAAAAACTCCAAATCACTTAAAGTATAAGATGGGGCAACAAAAGCGCCTGTTCCTGCACCAACGGCAACATTACCATTATCGGTTGAAACAAGAACGCCTGTCTGTGGAAGTGCTCTGTTCGCCGCCTTGTAAAAGACAGGGTCATTATCACCATAAGTTCGGGGTTGTCCGTTAAAGTTAGGTTCGGTGGATACATAATTACCAAGACCCACGCCTGTCGCTCTTTGGGGGACATAGTAAATACCCAACTCACCCGCTACATCGGTGGACGAATAGAACCCGCAAATCACACCAAGTTCAAGTTCGGTGTCTGCCTGATTAGCGAGAGAGACGGCAGTTCCGTTGATATTAAATCCAATCGCATTACGGCAAAACAATTTATCCCCAATATCAAATGGGTTATTAAGATTAGCGGTTGTCGCAGCAAGTTTTACCTGTGTGGAAAAGAATGCCTCCCCGTATTGAGTTCCCACGGCACGGACATCACCACCCGCGGCAGTCCCCGCCGCTTTAACACTTACAGCAGACATAACACATTCGCCTCCACCAAGACCATCTTTACTAACACTACCATCAGCGAGCAACTGCCCTGCATCACCCGTGGCGATTTCGCAAGCACGGGCGGCGTTCTCCATATCTAACTGCACTCTTAATCCCTGTAATGCGGCGACTGGAATAACTTGACTGCCCTTCATAAGTCCCGTATCAAGGCGGAACTGCAATTGAGGGGTGGTTGGATTAGCGGCACGACCTCCTCTTGTTCCATCACGGGCACCAACACCCGCAAATGCCTCGGCGTTAAGTGCTCCTGATGGGGCATAGTAAAGATTACCAGTTGCAGTTCCAAGGTTAGCGTTCTCCATAACACCATCAAAAAGTTCCCTTTTATGGGATATACTCTCCTGTGCGGTAAATGGGTTCTTCATAGCAACTCTCGCATTATAGTCCTCCAAACTCTCTAAAGTTGTGGAGTTAGCACCATCTCTCAAAAGCACATTACGAAATATAGCGTGTGCCCCTGCCTCTTTTTGGGGTCTAATCATACCTACCGCCTGTCCTGACTGCGGTTTCATCTGTAAATTGAATTTAATATAGGTCTCACGAGGGTCAACAAATCCTAAATAAGAAGGAAGCAAAGTGCGTGAAATCTCGTCAGGGATAACATCACTAACGACATCGGGTTTAATGGCGATGCTTTTGGAAGGAACATATGCAGTATCGGGGGCGTTTTTATACATTATAATATTACTCTACAAAAAATCTTTAATTTAATTAAAATATTAAAATTATATATATTGCCCCTTTTCGTTCCTTTTTCGTCCATCACGATTATTATTGCATTTTTTACAAACTACATTCCTAAAATTGTTCTCTTCTTTTGAGTGGTCGTGGTCTAAACATTTACCCCTATTACCCAATCCCCCAGTTAATTCGCAACCGCATAATTCGCAGGTCTCGCAGGTAAAATAGTAATCGTAAAGTTCTCCCATATTCTCGTGATGCACTCCTCTCGTCCGCCAAATTGCGATTTTTTGTCTTTTGTCCCATTCATAAAAATTATTCTCACGATACTCTTTTACTCTCCGTAAACATTCTTCCCTATTATTGTCGTAATATTCCTTGACCCTCCCCTTTATTGCGATTTTATGCTCGTGGTAATATTCCCTTGCACGCTTCTTCAAATCGTCTTTGTGATTTCTATAGTATATCTGCCCCTTCGTCAAATTAATTTCTTCACTCATTATTATATAGATTGATATAATAATAAATATTCTTCTTAAAATGCGGACATAGACCCTGCTGTATCCTCTGTTGCACCATCCATAGATGGAAGCGCCGCCGAGAACTTTGATGTAATCGCCGCTGGTGTAATCATCGCTTCGGCATTTACATTTGGTTTTGGTTTGGGTGCGTCAGGTGAAAATAAATGTGCTATACCTTCACCAATTCCAACTAAACCCTGAATTACTGCCGCCGCCTCCCCAATAACGGGGATAGCATCTAATCCTACAGATGCTCCAATATCACCTAAAAATGACCCTCCTTCTTCTTCTACGGGCGCTAAATCATCCCCTAAATCGCCTGTGCGTGCTCCGCCACCTGCACTATCAGTTTGGATATTACCACGAGTGCTTATGCCCGATGAACCCTCGCTACTTGTTCCTACCTGTGCTTGCTGGTTTACATCTAATCCGCCTTGACTACCGCCGTCAGTTCCACCCTGTCCCAAATCCCGTGCCTGTCCCCCATTTTCGGGAGCACCACTTCCGTTTGGTCTGTTAATATTTCCACCCCTTACTCGTGTTGCCTGCTGTGCGTCTATTCTCGCCTGCAGTCCTGATGCCGTGCCTGCTCTTGGTATATTAGATGTATCGCCAAAAGCACTCTCTTCGGTCGGTTCGTTGAAATACCCTCCGCCTTGCCTGAATGAACCATATGAAAAATCAAAGTCGGGGTCAAAGACCCTACCCCCGCTCGCTTCGCCTCCCTGTGCGGCAGGTTCAGGTGCGTTGCGTGGTAAAGCATCTACACTTGCGTCAACTGGTTCTGTGCCTGCGGGTGGTGCTCCAAAGTTCTCATTTAAAAATTGCACTCTACTTTGTAAGCGTGAACCAATAGCATCGTCGGCAAGACCACTTCTTCCTGTAAATTCACCTCCGCCTAAAGTCGTTCCAGTATCCACACCTTCACCCATTCCTTCTGCACTCCCCGCATTAGTGGGGGCATCTTCGGTCTCGGTTGCACCCTGCGGTCTGTTGCCTGCGTCGTCTACATTTTGCTCGCCACTTCCATCATCGTCTTCTTGTTCGTTTGCGTCTGCTTCTTCCTTGGGTGTATTGGGTTCTTTAAAATTTTTATATTTACCATACATATCCTTAACTTTCCCATAGAGCATATGCACCGCCGCCGCCCCACCAATCTCTTCTCCGCCTTCACTTGCTTCGGCGGTGTATTTATCGCGGGTCTCCTTCAACTTGTTATAGTATGCCTCTAACTGGGTCTGCGCCGCCTGTCCTGCGGCACTCTCTACACTCTGCTTATAGTTGCGTATAAATTCGTTCGCATTATCAACATTATTAGCATAACTATCCGCCATTTAAAGTATCGTTATATAATTAAAAATATCTATTAGAATAAATACCAAAATCAGTCGTCGGTGTCTGCAAATGACCTTGGGTGGCGGGAATGGGTCTTTTTACTTGGGGCGTCCATCGGTGGGGCGCCATCTTCCTATTTGTATGCTTTTGTTCTGCTAAAATCTTGCTTCTAATTCTTTCCTCCATCTCTAATTCCTTCCGTGCTTCTTCCTCTTTTTTGCGGGCAACTGCCTCCCTCTTGTCCTGCTCGTCTTTATGGATTTGGAACTCAAATTTTTTCATCATCTCATAATTATCTAACCAATTCTCAAAGTCGTCACCCGTTTTTTTTGCAGGTATCAATTGTTTTGCTTTCTTCGGTTTTGTTTTTGGTTCTTCAAAAGTTTCTTCTTCATTTTTAGTTTTAGTTTCCTTGGGTGGATTGGGTGTTGGTTCTTGCTTCTCAAATTTTTTACCTGTTCTCGCCGCCTGCAATTCCATCCTGCGTTGTCTCATTCGTTCCATATGGGCGGACTGCTTCTCGGTCATCGGTTTCTTCGCTTTTTGGGGGGCAGGTGTCTTCGCCTTGCTTTTTGGTGGTAAAAATGGCGTCTCCTTCTCTAACCCAATTGATACCTTCTTGTTATCTTCGCGGGGCATATCTTCCACGGGTTCAATCTCTAAACTGGGTGCTGGTGCACTATCAAAAGTCGGCATTCTATCCATATATATACACTATGGATAAAATAATTTTTCTTAACAACCTTCATCATCGGCATATGGCGTTTTTATATTCCCGCCTCCGCTTAATGTCTGCATAACATCCTCGGGCGCTTCATAAATGAGTTCGTTAAAGTTCTTAAATGCTCTCGGGGGCGAACCCATCAAATCTAAATAAAGTGAATTGTATTTACCCGCCGTTCCTTGCTGTAATAATCTTATAAAATCTTTATGACTTCCATATCTCATACCGATTTCTTCATACATCTTCATCACCTCCCGTGAATTAGCATTCTTCCCCAATATTGCGTATTGGATATTTTGCCTGACTATTGGGGGCACGGCACGGAATAACTGCGAACTATAATAAAGCAGTTTTACCCCGTGATGGCGATAGGATGCAGATATTCTAAACAAGAGCGATTTAGGTGTAAGATTTGGGAATGATAAAAAATCATCAAAAATGAGTGCTATTCTTGGGCGGTCTGCAGTTGGAATTGATAATTGATGGTCTAATATGGATTTCAAGTGCCTATCACTATACTCATTAAATATCGTCTCTTCAAATTGGTCTAACAAAAAACGCCCAGTAATATCCCCTGCATATAGCGTGGACGAATAAACATAAACCATATCAAACTTACCTGCAAAAAAATTGGGGTTCAGTAAAAGATTTGATATCCGTGTTGTTTTACCACTTTTAGTCGGGGCGCAATCCAACACACACGCGCCCGTGTTTATGTCGGGTAAATTGGGGTGGAACTCAACTAAATTCTGTTGCAATAGCGGTTTAACTTCCAACACTTCTAAATTGCTCTCGTCCTTCTCGCTTCTCGTTTTCATCTTCTTCTAATATAATGTTATTATTTTTTTCGTTCATTCTACACTCGCTCTCGCAACATCGCGAACTGCAGACCATCCGCAGTTTTGCGAGTGCGTTAAAAATAATTGTTAGTAATCTTACTGCTCGTTCTGTTCTTGTTGCTTCCATTTATAATATCACTATATAATAAATATGTTGGATAAATTGCCTTACCACATAATAAAAAATATTTATTACCAGTTACATCAAAGTTATATGCGTGATATATGCAGGGAGATAAATACTTGTATTTTTTATGTTATGTATAGGGAGACCAAAAATCACCCTTATAAGTTGTCGTGGTGGTATGCTCGTAATCAAAATTATTATTATTGTCTTGAACTCACTTGCGATTAATTTACCATTTCCCACTAATACACCTTTTCACAGCAGGGGTCAATCCATCATACCAATCCCCAAATTGTATCCATCCGTCGGTCTTCATACCCAACTCTTTTTGTAATTTGCGTTGTTCCATCTCACGCTCCCACGCTTTAATGAATACACAAAGTTCATCT
>VMHT01033887.1_pt1 | contig 13054 bp, 7 predicted proteins | sample 4693611 | NCBI WGS metagenome assembly VMHT01 (sample SAMN12280063, study PRJNA550983) | marine metagenome | isolation source: seawater sampled from same location over 5 years 0.02-0.2 micron viral filtrate | place: USA: collected off the coast of southern California halfway between the port... ... | reverse complement strand
ATTTGAGCAGCAAGCTCTTCTGTATTTGAAGAACCTGCTGTACAAGTGTGTTCTTGAAGAGACGTTCCAGCAGGACGCATAACACTCACACCATGGAACGGGGGTGTGATACTTCATGGAGATTTAACATGCCTAATGTTGAACTGCAAGCTCGCGTCAAAGAGCAGCAAGCAGCTGTCAAAGCAGCCAAGCTGAAGTATCGCGGCGTTACCTATTTAAAAGCTACCAAGTAACAATGGCACAACAAAGCAAGAAGGGTCCTAAGGCTAATCCAATGCCACAGGCACCTCAGCCCACGCCGAAAGAACTAGAAAAAGATCTTCGGTACGTACATAGCAAGAACTAAATAGTTGGGAGAGCACCTCAGAGTCGGACTCTCCCTTCATTGGCGTTGGCCCGTACGCGGACACCCTTCGCCGTCTAGACGGTGGGATAGACCACAACAATTTGGTAAAAAAAATTCTGAACGTTCAGAGGATAAGCAACACATTTATTCTCTCTAATGGCACAACAAAATTCTGATATGCAAGCCGACCTTACACGGCTTGGTGCGGAGAACGGTGATAATACTGCTCCCCGCGCACTATATCTCAAGCTTTTTAGCGGTGAGATGTTTAAAGGTTTCCAGCGCAATACGATCGCTCGTGACCTGATTATGAAGCGTACCTTGAAGAACGGCAAATCATTGCAGTTCATCTATACAGGTCGTACCAAAGCGGAATTCCATACACCTGGAAATTCCATTTTGGGCAATGACGAAAAGGCACCTCCGGTGGCTGAGAAGACGATCACCTGCGATCAGCTTCTTATCTCCAGTGCATTTTTGTATGAATTAGACGAGGTACTTTCTCATTATGACTTGAGGTCTGAGGTATCTCGGAAAATCGGATATGCGTTGGCGGAAAAATATGACCGTCTGATCTTCCGTGCAATCTCTCGTGGTGCACGTAAGGCTTCGCCTGTCTCTATGACTAACTACAAAGAGCCGGGTGGTACCCAGATCCGTGTTGGCACTGCTGCTGACGCTGACGATGCTCTTGACGATGCCAAGCTGGTGACTGCGTTCTATGACGCAGCTGCTGCTCTGGATGAAAAAGGTGTGAGCAACGATGGCCGTGTGGCTGTTCTCAACCCTCGTCAGTACTACGCCCTGATTCAGGGTGCATCTTCTAACGGTCTGATCAACCGTGATGTCCAAGGCACCTCGCTGCAAAGCGGTGAAGGTGTTGTGGAGATCGCTGGTATCAAGATCTACAAGTCGATGAACGTACCGTTCTTCAGCAAGTACGGCACCAAGTACGCACCGGCCTCTAGCCCGACTGCTGCTACCGATCCCGCAACCGTGTCTCCCACTAACACTGGTGACTTCGTGGATGTGGACATCGAAGATGGCCGTAACACTGTTACCGGCATCGAAAACGAGTATGGCCAAGCCTCTAACTTCGCCAACAGCTGCGGTCTGATCTTCCAGCGCGAAGCTGCTGGTTGCGTCGAAGCCATCGCTCCTCAGGTGCAAGTCACCAGTGGCGACGTTTCCGTCATCTACCAAGGCGACGTGATCCTTGGCCGTCTGGCCATGGGTGCTGACTACGTGAACCCTGCTGCTTGTGTTGAGCTGTACGCCGGTACCGCTACTGCACCTGCTGCATTCTGATATCTCTTTCATATCAACCAATGGGGACTCTTCGGAGTCCCTTTTTTTTATTCTTTGACAGATATGCCGTTTCCTACAAATGCTGCATCTACCGAACTAGATGCTGTTAATCAAATATTAAGCAGTGTGGGACAGGCACCTGTCACTACACTAGATCTTCAAAACCCTGAAGTGTTCACTGCAGTAAATACGCTGCGTGAGCAAAGCAAGCAAGTACAGCTTGAAGGTTGGTCGTTCAATGTTGAACGCAATTACACCCTCACACCTGACACTTCTACAAACAAGATTGCTGTTCCCAGCAACATGCTTGCTATTGACTCTAACGTCAATAAGCACCGTGACAAATATGATCTAGTACTTAGGAATGGTTTTGTCTATGACAGGTACAAACATTCTGATATTTTCACTGATGACATTACCGCAGATGTTCTGTGGTTCTGGGATTTCCAATACCTACCTCCTGGTATCCAAGCTTATGTGACAGCCAAAGCTGCACGTATGTGTGCAACCAAGATGGTGGGTGATGCACAACTCAACCAACTTCTACAAGAACAGGAAGCTACCACCAGAGCAGCTGTTATCGAGGAAGAATGCAATCAAGGTGATTACTCTTTCTTTGGGTTCAGAGATCAAGAGAATTACTACAACAGCTATCAACCATTTCGAGCTCTATCTAGGCAATGAGTACACTCTCCCAATCAATTCCAAATCTACTACAGGGTATCTCGCAACAGCCTGACAGTAGGAAACGCCCTGGACAACTTAAAGATGCAGTCAATGCATTTCCTGACTTTGCTCTAGGTCTACTGAAGCGGCCGGGAGGTAAGTTTGTTGCGGCACTGCATAAGGCACCGACTACAGGCAAGTGGTTTCCAATCCTTAGAGATACAGAAGAAAAATATATTGCCTGCTATGAGGACAACAGATTCCAAGTCTGGGACTTGACTGATGGTGATGTACGTATGGTTGACATGGGCTCCAACACTGGCGTCCAGAGTGGCTGTACACCGGCTGATGTAAAAACAGAGGGTGATGAGTTAAATGCTGCTGTAGCTACTGCTGCTACTGAGTTGGGTGACCTTCATACATCTGAGTCAACGCTAGCTAAAGCTATTGCTGGTCAAACCACCACTGTTAGTGGCTTACTTGAGTTTTCATACGATTACTCATCTGGCTACGTAAAAGAGACACTTAAATCAGGCATCATTAAAGATGCAGGTGGTGAGTATCTTGTCAAAAACAATGACACTGTAGTCGCGTCTCAAACCACCTCATTGCCAGCTAACTACGCACTTGGCACCGAACGTACTGATGAGCATCCTTTGCTAGCTGCACAAGGATACAGAGTGTTCGAGGCAAAGTTAACCACAGCTGCTACACACACTGCGCAGAACCTAACTGATGCTGAGGATGCGTACGACACGACTATTAATAGCGCAAGCGGTGACGGTACGTTGCAGGAATACAACACCGCTACCAGCGATGAAAGTACAAAGCGTTCTGACTACGACACTGACTTTGATGCTTGTGCCATTACAGATGCACAGTGTCCAAGCGATGCATACTTAAAAGATGCAACTGCTGATGACATTGAAATACTCACCCTTAATGACTACACGTTTGTTGTCAATAAGAAAAAGACAGTAGCACTGACAACTGACCTGAGCCATGCGACTGGTTTAGACGCAAACCGCGCACACGTTCTTATTAGCGTTGCAGCTAACAGTACTAACTATGAAGTCCTGCTTACAATTAGTGGCACGCAGACTACGTTCTCTCACACTTCGCCAAGTTCAGGCGCAAGTGCTGACAGCATTGCATCTGCTTTGGCATCTTCTATTGATGGCAATTCTAATTATTCGGCGCAACAAGTGGGTGGTGGTATCTATATTACTAGCTCTAGCGCTTTCAGTATAGAAACTCGTGGTGGCTCAGCTGCTGAAGCCATCTTCGCAATTGCAGATACCGTAAGTAACATCACTCGTCTCCCTGCTCAAACTAAGAATGGCTACGTAGTTAAGGTCACAAACTCTAGTGAGCTTGATATTGATGACATGTATGTCAAGTTCACCACTGATGGTGCAGCTACTTATGGTTCTGGACAGTGGCAGGAAACTATTGGTCCTGGACTTAAGTATAAGTTTGATCCTCTGACTATGCCGCACCAACTTGTGCGTCAATCAGACGGTTCATTTGTATACGGTCCTGTCAGCTGGAGTGATCGACTCACTGGTGATGATGAAACCAATGAGGCACCGAGCTTTGTTGGCTTAGAAATCTCCCACATCTTCTTCTACAGGAACCGCATGGGTTTCTGTGCTGGACAGAACGTGGTCCTCAGTAAGGCTGGTGACCTATTTAACTTCTGGAATACCTCCGCACAAGCTGCTGTTGCAGATGACCCTATTGACATCTCTGCTGCAGGTAAGCGTCCTGTATTCCTGAACTATGTAGAACCCACAGCTGTTGGTTTGGTGCTGTACTCAACCACCGAACAATTCTTGCTGTCTACTGACTCTGACATCCTGTCACCTACTACAGCCAAGGTAAACCGACTCAGTGGGTATGAATCTGATGCAGGTGTTGAGGCTGTCAGTCTTGGCACCTCTCAAGCCTTCATCAGTAAAACACCTCTTTTCACACGACTCTTTGAGCTGAATGATATTCAAACAGAACAGTCACCATTGATGAATGACATCACCAGTGGTGTGCCTGAGTTGATCCCTCAAACCGTCAACAGCTTGGTGGCTTCACCTGGCTTGTCTGTTGTCTCTCTTGGTACAACTGGCAGCTCAACTCTCTACCAGTACCGGTTCTTGATGACCTCTCGTGATGAGAAAGCCGTCAACTCTTGGTACAAGTGGGAACTTACAGGCACCCTGCTGACACAGTTCTTTGATAGCAGTACGTTCTATGTAGTGGTAAAGAACGGTAGTGATGTATATGTGCAATCATTTGACATGACTCAATCCAGTGAGGAGGGTTTTCTAACCCTGCCTACTGGAGAGAAAACTGATGTGTGCCTGGACCTGTTTAGCATTAACCCACATCGTCTATATGACGGCACTGGGTATACCAATAAAACACGTATATTTTTACCTTATGACAGCGTTAGTGGAAAGGAACTTAATGTGGTTGTGCTGGGTGGTTACATCGGAGATGCTAATACCCTTTCATCTCAGTCTGTTGGTGCTGTCCTTAAACCAGAGATTGGTGGCACAGCAGGTAACCGACACGTAGATATTGAAGGCGACTACAGAGGCAGGGACTTAATCATTGGCTACGGCTATGACATGACAGTTGATCTGCCTAAGCTTTATCGATACTCAATTAACAATAACTCCATTTCAAACGATGATGTATCTAGTCTGATCATCCATCGACTTAAAGTTAAGACTGGTCTGAGTGGTCCTGTTGATTACAAGATCTCCATTACTGGTCTGAATGACTGGACTAACACCATCAGTGTTACCCAGCCCAATCAATACCAACTTAACAACGTAAACATGCAAGCAAGCTCTACTCACGTTGTTCCTATCTTCCAACGCAACGAGAACCTTGCTATTCGGATCATCGGCAATACGCCGTTCCCCGTATCTTTGCTTGGTTTGGACTGGGAAGGAAAGCTGAACCAACGTTTTTATAGGAGGGGATAATGCCAGATCCTACACAATTGACATTTGGTCAAAAGTTATTCGGTGCTATTGATGCTAACCCTGTTGGGTTTGGCATGAATATCCTGGGTGGCGGCTTCGATGCCTTTAACAAGATTGGCGCTATGGATCGACAGATCCGTCAAACCAATCAAGGTATTGCTCTCCGCAACAAGCAGGCGATGCAGGCGTATCAAGACTCGGAAGCAGCACGCAATGCGCGTAATGCTTTCCGTGTTGAAGAGCGTCAAGCAAAAACAAACATTGCCAATCAGTACTTACTGCCTGGTATCCAACGTAATGCAAACCTAGCTTTCCAAAGTCAGCTCCAACAGAACGTTGAACAAGACCGTCAGATGGCGTTCCAACGTCAGAACATCTTGCGACAAGTCTTACAGCAGCGTGGTTCTATTGGATCAGCTGGTGAAGGTAATCGTGGACGTGGTTTTGAGCGGGCAATGATGTTAGCTGCTGCGCCTGGTGGCAGGCAGATAGGACAGCTAGATGAGAATCGTATTGGTGCAGATAGACGCACACAACTGTCCATGTCTCGGACACAACAACAAGCTTATGACGCTGCTGTAAATGTAGTCGCTCCGTTGCATATGCCTCTCTATCAGGAAAGAGCAACTAGAGCACCAATCATGCAGCAACGTGTCAGTAAGCCAGCTAACAGCAATTTGATGATTGCAGCCGGCTCCATGCTCGGTGGACTCGGTGGTTTCTTCGGCCCAACAGCTTAATTTAAATGGCAAAAATTGAACGATTTAGTGAAGAGGTCCTCTATAAACCGCAGACACAAGCCCAAGGGTTTGTAAAACCAACTGCACCGGACCTTATTAGCTCGCTACGGCAAAATCAACAAGCAATGGCTCAAGAACAAAAGAGCGTTGCAAAGAGAAATGAACTTGACTTTAAACGCCAAGCTGAGATTCTGAAGGCTAACAAACTTGTTGAAGACCTGGGTGCTGCCAATCTATTGGCAATGACTACAGGTGGACGCAAGTTCCTGGAGGCTGGTGCAGAACAGTTTGGTCAGATGCAGGAAGAGAATGCTGTGTCTTTATTTCTTAGTGATGTAGAGGCACGCAATGGAGCAGCCGCTGAATACCAAACATCCCAGGCTGAGTTCAGCATGCTGGACAATGAAGCTGAAAAGCTTGCACTTGAATCAGCACGTAACGATGCACCACCTGAAGTGGTGTCTTCTTACAACCAGTTATGGGGACGTGGACGGCGTGCTTATGAAGAGCAAGCCGCTAAGTACTACGGTGATAGCGAGCGCTTTACAGAATACTTTGAACAAGCACTAGAAAGTGATGCTGTGATTCAGCTCCCTGATGGGAATGAATTTGCTTTAAATAACATCACTACAAATACACAGTTTGCTGCTGCACGCTCATATGTGAAAGACATGTACATGCAGGAAAACGGATTGGTCCCAATGATCAACCGTAACCCTGGTTTGTATGCAGAGAAGTTTATGCCTGGCATTGACAAGGCAGATCGTAAACTAGCTGCCAGGTTTGAAAAAGAACAGGCAGACAACGACGGTGTCAACGTACGTGCTACAGAACTGAATAGCCTGGTTGATAACTTCTCTACTGACCCACTTGCATTAAGTCACTACCTAAACCAAGTCTCTACCACCACTAAGGATGGTAAGCGGATTGGTATGCGTGGTGCATGGAATCAACTAGATACTGATCTAGTCAACTTTGCGGACACTGGTAAAGATATCTCCGTACTTGTCAGCAGGCTAAAGCAGATGCCTATGCCTAATGACCCTAAAGGTAGGACCTACGGTGATTTGCATGGTGTCAAGCTAGATCTCATTAGAGAAAAAGCTTTTGACGAAGACCGTAAGAACTTTCGTCGTGATCAAGAGTTGGCGCTTATGCAGGTCAAAAGCCATGAACGCGCACTAATTCAGCCATTACTTGACAAAGAAGACGGGGTTACTAAAGAAGAAATCTTGGCAGCTAAAAAAGCATTTATTAGCGTGAATGCTGAGTACGAGATCTTCAATCCTGTCACACGTGCTTTTGACAATCTCCTTACAAACCCAGCCATCAATGGGGACTTGCAACGTCAAGAGATTATTACTAATAGCCACGATGACTTGGCAAAAATCGGTTTATTGACTGTTGATGAAGTAGAAAAGTTCCCTGGCATCAAAAACTATAACTACTATTTGCAGACTGCACTCCAGCAGGAAAAAGCCTTCAACACTGCTGGTGGATTGAAAGAAACTCTTGCAGCTGTAGATGCAGAGCTGAAGGGAGACAAGCGTATCAAGACGGTTGGGCGCTTTGGTGAGCTTGGTGGCATAGGAAAAATGATGGCTATGGACTTCAAGCGTCGTCTACAAGCCAGAGTTCAAATCCTAATGACACAACCTGGCATGACTGTTGAGCGTGCCAATGAACAGGCTTTTCAAGAGTTTCAAGGGGACTACAACGCTGAAATGGAGAATGAGAATAGTAAATATTTCTTCTCTCCTAAGCGGGAGCCAGGAGGCAAACGCTTCATTAACTACGGCAAGAATGTCTCTAAAAACCAGCAGATATACAACGCTGAAATTGCAAAAATAAAAGAAGCACAAAAAGCAGATCCAAAGAACTACCTAAAAGCTCCAGAGCTATTTGGTGATGAAGAGTTTTGGACTAAGGCTATGGATGGTTTTGGCCAACCTGGCTGGCGACCTGACCCATACGTTGTCCGTATGGCGAGAAGCCTGGGCGTTCCTGTATTAGATATCTATAAGAATCAATTGACTAATTATCCTGCACTTCCTCAGCCTCCTCAATTTGAACAGATGCTGAAGGGAGACCAACAAGTAGATCCAGATCTTAAGCGCTTTTATAACAACTACGTTGAGGGTGTGTCTTCACGGATGCAGTTCTCTCGCTTCAGTGGTCGCCCTTCGATGCGACCGATGTTCGCCTCTGTTGGAGGGAACGACCAGCTCAGCCGCTTGAAGCGTGCCTTTATTACCCAAGAGTCTGGTGGTGACCATAACGCTGTTAACAGCCGTACTGGTGCATTAGGCCTTGTACAGGTAATGCCTGAGAACGTTGGTTCATTTACTCAACGTTATCTAGGTCGTGCCATGACATACGCTGAATTTAAGAATAATCGTGCGGCTCAAGAGCTTTTAGCTGAGCGTCACTTTGAAGCACTGTTGGTTAAGCACAGCGCACCTGGAAGGTCTGAAGAAGAAACTATTCGCCGTATCGCTGCTGAACACTACGGTGGTGCTGGAGCTGTTGAGTATTGGAACAGCACTGGATATCACGCTGCAGGCAGCCGGTACAACCCTTATGGCAACGAGCCGAATATGGCTGAGTACACCATGAGTGTTTATCGCAAATATCAGGGAGGTTACTGATGGAAAATGAAGAACAACAGCCAGTACCTGTAGACCCTGGACAATTTGATCAGCCTGATGCTCTAGATGCAGCAACCCTCAACCAGGATGCAATGTTTCCTGTAGCCGATGCCGGACCTGCTCCTGAGCAACCAGCTGCTACTGAACAACCGCAACAGGAGCAACAGGTTGAACAGCCTGTTGAGGAACAGGAAGAGGAGCAACCACAGGACAACAGCGATCAGCTAATCCCACAGATCCAGAACGGTACCGCTGACATTGGCGACTTTGCACGCTTTGGTTTTGAGATGGGCGGCTCACCGGTTGCTGGTGTTGCTGACTTTGCTGTCGATGCAGTCAACCTCATCCCTGGCGTCAATATCCCCAAGATCCCCAAATACCAAAACGACCTAGCAAACGGTCTGAGGCAACTCACCTCTCTCATCGCTCCAAACGTCTTCATTGCAGGACGTGTGGTCAAAGGCATACAGGGTGCAACCAAGGGCTATGCCTTTGCACGTACCGCACTTGCTAAATGGATGGGTGGTGCAGCTGTCAGCGCTGGTGTAGGCGCAGCTGTGGACTACACAGTTGAGTTCAACCAGAAAGATGACAACTTCCTAGGCAGCATCAAAAAGATGTTCCCTGAATCACTGCAGTGGATTAGTGATGACTGGGCAACGCTTGATCGTGACACCCCTGATATCAAACGTGCAAAGAATGTACGTGAAGGTGTAGGACTCGGCTTGTTTACTGACTTGCTGTCAGGCTTTGTGATCCTTGCACGTGGTATCAAAGGTACCAAATCAGTCACTGAAATTATCCCAGAAACTGAATCTGCGGCTGCATACAAAGCCGGCAAGGTCAAGCGTACACCTGAAACACCTGAAGATGTTTTAGAAGAGGGTGTCAAGAAACGGGAAGACGCTCTTGATCAGATGGGTATATCTGAATTATCTGAAGCTGAGGAAGCAGCTCTGAACAAACCAGTTGTTGGTATGTCTGACTCCTTTGACTCTATTGATGAAGGTGTCCGCTCTGTAGACGGTGATGTGCAAGATGCAGCTGTTGATGCTGTACGGATTGCTAAGAACATCAATACCGTCTACGGAAGGCTCCCTACGATCGTCACAGAAGCAGCACAGCGATTAGGTCTTAAAGCAGGCAACATGCCTAAGCGACAGATTGTCAAGCTTATTAAAGATCAACTACGAGCTGCTGATCGTTTTAGTGCAAAGGTCGGCAAACAGCCCATTACTTACGAAATGATTGATGAGGAAGGCACTCGTCTTGCAGAGATCCTTGTTGATCCTCGTATGGACAAAGGTTTCCTCAAAGCAACACTTGGTGAATATAAGGATGAGCTGAACAAACTGACTGGCAAAGTCAAGTCACTTAGTGACGTTGGCTATAACGCAACATTCAAAGCTATCAGCCAATACCTTGATGAGTACGTAAACATGGATATGGATAAGGCTGCTGCCTATCTGCTCCATTCACAAGCTGGTCAAGTCTCTGACCTAGCTGAAGGTCTCCGTTATATCGAAAGCGATGAAGCCATTCGTCGTGCACAAGGCATGATCCTTGATCGTCTTGAGTACTTGATGGTTGAGAAAGGCTTTGCTGCTTACAACCGTGGTGCATCTCTTAACTTCCTCAATACCTGGAAGCGCAACGTTGGCGATGCCAGCGCACTCAGAGAAGCAGCTCAAACAGCTAAGCAGGATAACGATGAGTTCCTGCAAAACATCGCACGTGATTCAAAGCAGACTATCGATACGCTGCGGACTATGAGCAAGGAACGTCCAGGCTTCCTGAACACCCTTGTCATGGCTTACGAGCATACTGATGGCGACGTTAATACCATCGCTAAGCTCAATAACTTTGTTGATCAGAGCCTGCCAAACATTGGTAAGGCTTTCTACGATGAACAACCAGAAATTCCTAACCAGATTGTTCAGGGCTTTTGGGCAAACATCTACAACTCTGTCCTGAGTGCTATCTCAACGCCGATCAAAGCTGCGCAAGGCAACGTTGGTGGTTTGATTGCTAAGCCCATGGCAACCATGGCTGGAGCAGCAATTGGTGGTGACTGGAAGACCCTAAAACGTGGTTGGTATCAGTACAGCGCTTTTACTGACACCTTCAAGAAATCCTTCAAGCATATGTCTTTTGTGTTTAAGAAGGCATCGACAGATCCAACCAGTGTTGGCTACATCATCCGTGACGACATTGCTCTGAAGAATGAGCAAACCATGGATGTGCTGCACTCGTTTGCTCGTGCTGCTGAAAAGGAAGGAAACCTAGGTCCTCTAGCTCTGTACAACATGGCAGAGTCATTACACGATATCTCCAACAACCCAGTACTCCGTTTTGGCACTAATGCTATGACTGCTCTTGACGGATTTACCAGAGCGTTTGTCGCTATTGGTGAGGCACGAGGGAGGGTGTACGACAAGTACATCAATGCTGCTGGAGATCTAGATGGCAAAACCTTGGCAGCTGCTGAGGATGAGCTCTACAACTCCATGTTCGATAAGTCAGGAATGATCACTGACTCTGCTGTGGATTACGCAAGCCGTGAGATTGCTTTGAACCTGGATAACGAGGCTGTTAATGCCATCGGCAAGTTTATGCAGACTCACACCTATATGAAGCCCTTTGTGATGTTCCCCCGGACATCTGCAAACATGATTGCTATCACCAACAAATATGCACCGTACTCTATCTTTATGAAAGAGTACAACAAGATTGCATATGATCGTCTCAAGAACTTCACTGTCGATGAAATCGAAGGCATTTTGCAATCCAAAGGTATCAAGGTGACTGGTGACCGTGATGTTGATATGCAGGCGTTTGAGAACCTGAGAGCTGAGGTACGTGGCCGTAAAGCAATCGGCACCCTGACCATGCTTGGTGCAGGTGCCATGGTTATGAATGGACAGCTACGCGGAGATGGTCATTACGACAAACAGCGTCAACGTGTACGTCAAGACTTGGGTTGGAAAAAACGTACCTATGAAGCTACTGACGGCAACTGGTACAGCTATGACGGCATGGGTCCAGTCTCTGATTTCATTGCATTGGTTGCAACGATTGGGGACCACCAGGATTCCATTGAAGAAAACGATATGGAAACCACCTTTGCAAAGCTCGGTTTTATGCTCAGCTCTTCACTGACTTCTAAATCAACACTCGCTGGACTTGAGCCTATGTTCGATGTTTTGGCTGGTAACCCTGCTGCTGCTGCCCGCTGGGCTTCCTCTTGGGCTAACTCACTTGGACCATTATCTGGTTTCCGTGGTGAGCTTGGTCGGATCTTGTCACCTCAACTACGCGAGGTAGATCAAGAGTTCTTCCAGCTTGTCCGTAACCGCAACAAGTTCCTTGATGTACTTGACCCAGCTACCGGTCTTCCTGGCAAATATGACTGGGTTGATGGTGAGCCTGTTGGTTATAGCGAGAACTGGTTTGCACGTGGTTGGAACGCAATCATGCCTATGAAGGTCAGTGGCAGATTGTCTCCTGAACGTCAGTTCCTAATTGACATCGAATTTGATTCACGCCCTGCCTTCCAAAAATCAAGCGATGGCATTCGGTACACGCCTGAAGAGCGATCTGAAATGTATAACTTGATGGGCAAACAGGGTCGTTTTAAAGAGTCGTTGCAACAGATCATGCAGTCAACAACTGCTAAGGAATGGAAGCAACGGATGATTGAAGCGCGTAAGCGTGGTGGCTCTATTGAACCTAAGTACTGGGAAGCTTTATACAGCGAAATAGAAATTGCCTTGCGTGAAGCAAAGGCAGATGCAGAGTTTGAAATGAGCAACTCTGAAGAACTTGCAGATCGTGCATATGAAGCTGGATACAACAAGGCCAACCAACAGTTAGGTCAGCCAAATCAATTTCCACTCGTTAACAAATAGCGAATGATTACGCATGGCAACAACCCAAAATACATACACTGGGAATAATTCAACAACGGATTATTCCTTCACATTCCCCTATATTAAAGAAGCAGATGTCAAGGTATCTCTTGACGCTGTAGATAAAACTCAAGACACTGACTACACGTTTGCCAACGCAACAACTATTTCTTTTGGTAGTGCACCTGGAACGGGCGTAGCTATCCGTATTTTCCGTGACACTGATCTAGAAAATGCGGTAACTACGTTCTTTGCAGGTTCAGCTATTCGTGCAAACGACTTAAATGACAATACCAATCAGGTGTTGTTTTCTGCACAGGAACGAAAAAATCGAGATGCTAACAAATCCGGTGACACCTTTACTGGTGACATTGTAGTTGATGACAGTAATATTGTTATCCAAGAAGCTAGTGATGCAGTAACTATCACTGCTCCTACTTTGACTGCT
>VMHT01205205.1_pt1 | contig 13055 bp, 30 predicted proteins | sample 4693611 | NCBI WGS metagenome assembly VMHT01 (sample SAMN12280063, study PRJNA550983) | marine metagenome | isolation source: seawater sampled from same location over 5 years 0.02-0.2 micron viral filtrate | place: USA: collected off the coast of southern California halfway between the port... ... | reverse complement strand
TTAGAGAATGTTCAAAACTATTGGTTGAACGAAGAGTGGGATTGGAGTGTTAAGCAGGGTATCGTTACCGATTGTATTAAGATTGATTTTGTTGGATACTAAAAATATAGATATGAAAAACTTAATGACCAAAGAAGAAGTTCAAAAGATTGTGGATGAGGTTTATCCTAAGATTGAGAAACACTATGGAATTTCTAAGTTCCACGAATGTACACCTTGGGTAGAACTCCATCACAACATCTATCTACGAATCATCGGTGAAGATTTGGAAATGGGTGAGGATGATTATCCTACCGAAGTAGAAGAGTTCGGTGAAGCAGACCCTGCGGCTGAATTTGATAGAGAGTGTAATACTATTGTTGTGTATCATCCTAAGATGAAGAATCGACAAGATGTAATTGAAACTCTGATTCACGAATACCAACACCATCTTCAATCTCCATTGTGGATGAAGAGATATTATAGTATGGGATACACTTACGATACTCACCCATACGAAGTAGAGGCTACTTCAAAAGAAAAAGATTGGGTATTGTTTAATTAAAATTAAAAAGTAAATATATGTTTAAAAAAGTAAAAAGTAAAATGTTAACCTATCTATTTACAGACTGGGTAAAGAACGAAGAAGATGTTGAAACTCTATTGTTAACTAAACAGATGATTGAGAATCGTAAGAATGCGATTGTAGGTCATACACCAGTAATAGGATTTAGAACACAATCAAATGGAGTTGGGGGGATAAGTTGAATAGATTAAAATTACTAATCATAATGTTGGTTGCATGTCAATCAACCTATGGACAATTTTATCAATATGATAAATTCATATTAACCGAATCAGATAAACAATTACACTTTGCCGCTGGAGCAATAGCAACTACTGTTGGATACGAATGGGCCTTAAAAAAATACAAAGGTAATAAGAAGAAAGCATTCTTCGTAGGAGTAGGAGTAGGATTAGCGGCAGGTATAGCAAAAGAATCGTTTGATAATTGGAGAGGATTCCCATACTACTTTGATGACAGAGATATACTCGCTACATTTATGGGTAGTGTTGCTGTATCCATTCCACTATCAATATTTAGAAAACCAAAAGTAAAATACACACATTGAATACATATAGAATAACCACAAGTATATTGATGATTACATCAATTACTTTATTAATAATCAATCAATCATTCATAGAACGATTTGATGAGGCCGAATCTAAAAACGTAGAACTTATAGATAAGGTATTTGAATTAGAAGAACAGAACTCAGAATACTTTGAATACATTATGGAGTTAGAAACTGATAACTCTATCTTAGGTTCTTGTTGTGCTAACAATGGAAATTTATCTGAATGAAAAGATACACCATAATATTCATATCTGCATTAGTATTAGAAATAGGAAGTACAATGTACATTAGTTCTGTAGCTGATAAAAATATGTACTCAACGGCACTATGGGCATTCTTAGGCCCATTCATCGCATTACCATTTGCTGGTTATGTGGCAGATGAGAAAACTTGGAGAGGTAGATTCTATTTAGCTCTATCAAGTTCTGTAGGATATGTTATTGGTGCATTCATATCAATGTATTTTATATTACTAAAATAATTTGGATATATGAAATTAATGTTGTATATTAAGTAAATGATTAAACGATATGTACTAGATTTAGATACCTTAAAGAATATGTCTGATGAACAGATATACAACCGATACCATAAGGTAGAGTGGTTGATTGGTAATGGTGATAGTATAGATTATATAATAAAAAAAATAAAAAGTTATGAAGTTAAGTTTTAGAACCAGAACATCGTATAGTATCACCCAAGTTGGTGAACCATGCACATTGAACTCCGAAGATTTTGTAAAAGCAGTACCACCATATAAAGGTGAAACTGAAGAAGATTTTTGGAACTATATAAATGATAACCTTTCCGATTGGGAAGCTGAAGAATACATCGAAGATAACGAAGGTATCCTATCAGACGAATTATTAAATACCCTATACAATTCATTTGTAGATTACCCAACTGATATAATGTTTGATTCACGAAATAAGAGTGATGAGATTACTATGGATGGTGGTGAGCTTGATGAAGAGTACACAAAATGGAATGGGTTTAATGTTAAATATTCAAACGACGTATAATGGCAAATATAGTTAATACACATTTTGTGTTAGATGGTATGAACAAAGAAGCTAGTAATTTCTTAGAGAAGTTATTTGTTGAAACTACCTCAAAAGAACTTTACGATACTATGTGGTTTTTTAATAAACTATATGGTGAGGGTAAATACGATAGAACTGATTATGTAGATAAGATGGGGGCCAAATGGGTTTACATTACTGATGTAGATTTGGGTGATGGTTACTGTTCTATTAATTTAGAATCAGCGTGGTATGCACCAATTCAAGCAATAGAACAACTAACTAAGTTGATACATGAATTTGATAATGATATACTAATTACATATCAATGGGAAGATGAGAACACTTGGGGAACACATGGTGGTGGTGCAGGAACTAAAGGTAAGTTTGTACATAATGAGGATGAGTTAGATGAAGATGACTTCGGTGAAGAACCAGATTGGGAAGATTATGAAGAGTATGATGAGTGGAATGAAAAGGTCAGAGAGGCGATGTGGGAATTACAATCAAACTGTATAGAAGAAGCTAAAGAAGAATTAAGTAATTAACGGAAGGACCGATAGCTCAGCTGGATAGAGCAACAGACTTCTAATCTGTAGGTCGTAGGTTCGAATCCTACTCGGTTCACTAATTATTTTTTAATATTTATTATAAACAATTAAACATTTTAATATGAATCACAAAATTTCAAGACGATTGTACCAAGCAATAGAAGCTAAGTACAGTGCAGAGATAATGGATGCTAGAGCTCGATTATCTATTTATTTCGAATCACCTGTAGCAATTGGTGAACATCCTCAACATACAGAGGAAATTGATAACCTTGTTGACCAATTGGCCAACGCAACTGATAAGTTAGAAACTCTCTCTAAAAACTTTGGTAAAGAGTATGGAGCAGATATTCCAACAACTCATGTTGATGATGAAGGGAAGGAGTTACTCAAAGGGTAACACCTAACGGAGAAGTGGCAGAGTGGTCGAATGCACTGGTCTTGAAAACCAGCGTACGGAAACGTACCAGGGGTTCGAATCCCTTCTTCTCCGCAAAATAATTACAAAATCATTTGGTTATTTAAAATAAATATTGTATATTTGTAGTATGAAATGGGATAGTATAGACATAAGTGATAAGATTCATTATCTTAAAGATATAGTGATGAACTCCACCGAATATAAAGATGGTGATGAGTACATTATAAACGCACTTATAACAGGTTCTCAAAATACCTTTAGTGGTGATATGGGATTTGATATACAACCTCATCATATGAAATTTATGAGAGAGTTGTGGGATAAACACATACAATCTCAGAAAGATGATGATGTAATTGATAAGATAAAATGGGTACTAAACGGTAAATAAAAAATATGAACGAAGTAGAACAAATAGAAGAAATTCTTAATGAGGCGGCCTCAGTTGGATTACGAAGTAGAACAATAGAATCTGCTTATAATATATTAAAGAGAAATCCAGATATAGATAGAGTATCAGCTTACAACTCAGCATTCAATGCGTTATTAGAAACTACAGAAGAACCTGATGTTAGGGATTTAGATTCCAACATACAATATGTAGATAATGAAGATGATGATATTTCATTTGAGGACGAAAAAGTAATAGAAAGATTTAGTCATTTAGATGATGATGATGATGATTTAGATTTGTAAGTAGTATGGAGTATAAAGAAATTCACAAATTGATGGAAATACAATATCTAACAGGAAGGTTAGATGAACTCTACAAAGGGTATGTTCCAAACCACACCTCAACAAAGGGAAGAACGATTGATAGTCGTATATCTAAATACGAAGATAAGTTATTTAACTTAGACCCGATTGCATTTCACTTATATAAGGTACAACATAATAATGTTAAATTCTCTAAGAGAAAATCCCAAGCTAGGATATCAGCATTACTATCTACTATCAAAAGTGTATTAATTGATGAGTTTGGTTGTGAAGAAGATAATAAGTTAGTACAACAAATAACTACACAATTAAACACATACTAATATGACAGAAGAACAACAGATAGAAGAAATACTTTGGGAAGCTCATTCATATGGAATTAGAGAAGAAGTGATGACGTTGGCAAAAGAAAAGTTAGCATCAAATCCAAAGTTAGATAGAACTCAAGCATATGAGCAATCATTCATAGACCTAAAAAATTAAGTTTGAAGTATATAACCCAACACCCAATTAAGAAATCCGATTTAGGGTTTCATGGAAATCTATTTGGTGGTAAACTATTAGCATGGTTAGATGCCGCTGCCGCTGGATATGCTTCTGAGTTTTGTGATACACCTCGTATGGTAACTAAAGCAATTGATAAATGTATCTTTAGTAAACCTGCAAGAGAAGGTCAACTCCTAAAGATATATGGTGAGGTCGTAACGGTGGGTGGTTCATCAATCACACTACGATTAGAAGCACGTTCACATAATGTTTATAATGGTAAACAGAATATTATACTCGCTACAAACATTACGTTTGTTAGGATAGATGAGATGGGTGATGCTATTCCAATCTCAGATAGGGTTAGAGATAAACTATCTAAAAATAATTAATGATTATCAACTACTTTCTGATGGGTGTTGTGTTTGCGTTCTATGTAGAATATTGGAACGACACTAAAGGAGATAAAACTCCATTTGATAACTGGCATAGAGTTATAATAGTTGCATTGTGGCCAGTATTGGTTATACTTGGTATATCATCTTTCTTCAAAAATAAATAAAACTTAACAATTTCTTAACATTAGAAACTTGGATATATCAAAAAATTGTTGTACTTTAGTAGGGTAATAATGATTAAGAGATATAGTATGAAAAATTATCAAGCAATTTTAACAACAATAGTAGGGTTCAGTATTTGTATCCTTACTATGAAAGGAACAATTCAACAATACATAACATTCCAAGGTGTTGCCAACGAAATGGCGTTCGCCGTTATAGGGTTAATGTTAGGTTTGATGGGTTTAATCGGTATAGATTATAAGAAACTACTAAAAGGGTTACTTTAATTGTTAATAACTTGTTAATAACTTTAACAAAATTTTAACATATTTTACTTGGATAAGTGAAAAAAATGTCGTACTTTAGTAGGGTAATAAGGGTTAATAATAAATAAGAAATATATGAATAGAGTTCAAAGAGATAGTAAAAAGTATAGTTCCTTTTGGTTAAAGGATGACTTGTTCGATGATGTAGATGATGGGTTAAACGTAGTTGAAACCAAACACTCTAATCTGATGGCATTGGCATCTTATAAGAAATCAATAGGTAACTTTGTTAACATCGTTACTAACGATAACATTCCAGTTACGTTTGATGTAAGAGGTAATGATTCTTATACTGATGGTAAATCAGTTGTGATATCAGCTAAGATGGATGATAAAGATTTTGATTCAACTGTTGGTTTGGCTCTGCATGAAGGTTCTCACATTAAGTTAACTGATTTTGAATCTTTAGATACACTTAACAATAACATAGAAGAGGTTGTTGGTGTTCCTTTCATTACAGAGATGATGGAGAAACATTCTAAAGATGAGTGGTTTGCTAAAGAGTATATCAAAGGTATTGTTAAGAACTTACTTAACGTTATCGAAGATAGAAGAATTGATTACTACATCTACTCTACCTCTCCTGGTTACAAAGGTTACTACCACTCAATGTATGAGAAGTACTTTCATTCTAAGATAGTTGATAAGGGTTTAAAATCTTCTGAGTACAGAGATTTAGATTGGGATTCTTATATGTTCCGTATTATCAATATCACCAATTCAAATAGAGATTTAGATGCTCTTCCAAAACTTAGAGAGGTTTGGAATCTTATGAATCTAAAAAATATTAAAAGGTTAACCAATACTAACCAATGTATGGAGTTGGCATCTGAGATTTTCAAACTGATTGAGAACTCACTTCCAGCTGACCAGAAACCAATCGAATCACCTAACCCACAGAACGGTGGTAGTGGTGATGATTCTGATGATGAACAATCCGAAGGTAGTGGTACTGGTGGTGGTGGAGATAACTCCGAAACTGATGGTACTGATAACACCGAAGGTAGTGGTGGTAAACCAAAAGATGGTTCAGATGATAAAGATGATTCCAAAGGAGATGCTGAAGGTGATACTCCAAAGAAAGGTAGTGGTGGTTACAATCCTAACGGTGCTGGTGGTAGTGGTATCGATTCTGAGATTACAGATGTTAAAACTACTGAAGGTGATGGTATGATGAGTGACCGTCAAAAGAAACAATTAGATAACGCTATTGAGAAACAAAAGAATTTTCAGAATGGTGATATATCAAAGAAGAAAGTTTCCAAAGGTGAATCTAAGAAATTAGATACATTGGTTAAGAGTGGTATCGAAGAAAAGTTGGCTGGTAAGGATTATCAGAATGGTAGATACTATAAGACTTGTAAACAAACTCCTGTAATGGTTGTAAGAAACTACTCTAAACAATTGGCTGAATCTGATATGATTAGTATGTTATCTACCTACTCTTGGAGTATTGATAGAAATGAAGATAATATTAAGAAGGGTATCACATTAGGTACTGTATTAGGTAAGAAACTTAAACTCAGAAATGAGGAAAGAAGTTTAGTTAATCCTCGTATGAAGACTGGTAGAATCTCTGGTCGTTTGTTACATGAATTAGGTATGGGTAATACTCAAATCTTTGACCAGATTACAATCAACAAACACAATCCCGCTTTGGTTCATATCTCTATTGATGCTAGTTCTTCAATGGGTGGTGCTAAATGGAATCAAACTCAAACATCTGTAGTGGCTATTGCTAAGGCCGCTTCGATGACTTCTAATTTAGATGTGGTTATTTCATACAGAAGTATTCAACATGAATCTAATATGGTTCAACCACTTGTATTGATTGCTTACGATAGTAGAAAAGATAAGTTCTCTAAGATTCAACAAACTTTTAGTTACATCAATCCTTGTGGAACTACTCCTGAAGGTTTGTGTTTTGAAACTGTGTTGGATGATATCATCAAAACTAACAAAGGTGTTGATTCTTACTTCATCAACTTCTCAGATGGATGGCCAGGTTTCTCTAATAGAGATATCGATTATGGTGGAACTGAAGCTATTAATCATACAGCTAATCAGGTTAAGAAAATCCAACAAGCGGGTGTTAAGGTTCTTTCATACTTTGTGTATAGTGGTTACGAAGGTGGTTTAGATTCCTTCAAAGCAATGTATGGTAAATCAGCAACATCAGTAGATTGTACCAATCTAATGGCGTTAACTAAAACATTGAACAAATTGTTTCAATAAAATTGTTAATAACTTGTTGATAACTTAACAATTTAATAACATTAAAAACTTGGATAATTAGAATAATTGTCGTACATTAGTAAGGTAATAAGGGTTAAGAGTTTAACTGAATTAAAAAATAAAAATTAAGAAATATGGCTAAATTAAAATTAGTAAACACAATGAGTTCTCAGAAGATGGGAGAAAAAGTAACTGGATTTTATAACACTACAAAAGAGGTTGGTACGGAATCCAAAGGTAGTGTTTATAGTAAGTTCGGTTTATCCGATGAACAACCAACCGCTCCTAAGTACATCACTATCGGTGGTGTTCCTCACAAATTAGTAAACGGTGAGTTTGTTTCACTAACAAAGATTTAACAATTTCTTAACATTAAAAGTTTGGAATTGTAAAATATATTCCGTACTTTAGTAGAGTAATAATTAGTAAGAGTAATAATTAAATAGTAAATATATGAGTAATAAAAGTCAAAGAAGTGTTTTCCTTCAAGCAAAGAAAAATGAGAATAAGGAGATTATCCTTATCGATACCAATGGAACTGAGTTCTATGTTCCTCAACTAAATGAAGTGGGTTCTTCACTTTATAAAAGGTGTATATCCGCCTGTAACAATCCAACTAAGTATTGTATCAAAGCTAGAATCAAAGGTAACCTTACCGAAGGTTCTGTTGAGTTCAACAGAGTTCCTGGTGAGAAGTTCAATGGTTCTGAACCTGTAACAAACTTCAACAAACCGAATGGTGGGTTGGAACAATTTCAAATGAAACAAACACCAACTATGGAAGTTGCTGATAAACCAATGGAAGAAGATTTCCTAAAGTTTATACATAACGAATCTGAAGGTTTGAAACCACAGATGTTGTTTATGAATCCACTAAAGTGGAAGTACCTAATCAGAAATATTCTGAGAGGTAAAAATATTATGATGACCGGACCTGCTGGTTGTGGTAAAACTATGGCCGCTAAAGCCGCTGCTAATTCCATTGAGGGTTACTCTATGGAGATTTTCAACTTAGGTTCTACACAAGACCCGCGAGCTACTCTAATCGGTAACACTCAGTTCGATACTAAGAAAGGTACTGTGTTCTCTCCTTCACCATTTGTGAAAGCTATTCAAACTCCAAACACCGTTATTGTGTTAGATGAGATTAGTAGAGCACATCCTGAAGCTCACAACATTCTAATGACTGTATTAGATGCTGGACAACGTTACTTACGTTTAGATGAAGCATCTGATTCACCTGTTGTGAAAGTTGCTGAGGGTGTTTCCTTTATCGCTTCCGCTAACATCGGTAACGAATACACATCGACTAGACAATTGGATAGAGCAATCGTTGATAGATTTACAATCATCGAAATGGATACTCTAACTTCAGAAGAAGAAACTTCATTACTTATGATGATGTATCCTTCAGTTGATGAGGTTGTTCTTACTAATGTTGCTAAGATTACTTCGATGACTAGAAACGATGTTAAGAAAGAAACTCCAACTCTTTCAAACTCTCTATCGACCAGAACGGCCGTAGAGATTGGTTCACTACTCTATGATGGATTCACTTTGGCTGAGGCCGCTGAGATTACTATCTACCCATTGTTCGAAGATGCTGGTGGTGCTCAATCAGAAAGAACTTACGTTAAACAATACGTTCAAAAGTTTGTTGGTTCTACTGAAGAAGAAGATTTATTCAATGTAGAGAATGATTCTACTGAAGAAGTTGATGTATCTAACCCATTTTAATTATTACTCTTGATTACTCCCAAAGGACTCCCACCAAATTAGGTGGGGGTTTATTTGGAAATTAAGAAATAATTTTGTATATTAGATAAAAATATTATTATGAAAAGCAATAAAGATATGTGTAAATTAGTAATCAACCTACTTAACGAAGATGGTTTCTTCGATAATGAGTGGATTGATGAACGTAAATTCAGGCCTCGCTTTTACAAAGCAACTGAGCACATTAAGTTTGAACGTACTGAAGAAACCATTAATAGATTCATAGGGTTTGCTGAAGTCGTTAGTAGAGAGATTATTAAAGAGAATATCAATACTACTTTAGATGAATTACAAAGTAAGGGATTGATAAAAGAAGTTACTACAGAAGATGGTAACACTGGATTTGAATTAAATAAAAATTATAAAAATGAGTAAAGATTTTATTAAAGATGCTCCAATTCCAGATGATTTTTGGAATGAGTTATCTGAAGAAGAAAAGGATGCGTTAACAAAGGCACAAGAAGAAGCCTCTATTGAGTATCAAAATTACGATGAGTGGAAAGAAATGGATGAAGAATATTTCCAACACTTACGACAACGATTTGACAAAGGACCAGATGAGATTGGGCCGAGAGTATGGAAATCATACCAAAATAAATTCCTTCCACTTCAATTGATGGTTATCCCAGCGGGTAGACAACATGATGGAGATAAGGTTGTTCAAATGTTTCACTTAATTGTGGAAGATATGGAAGGTGGTGAATGTAATGGAGAGTATTCTCTTCTATCAGAAACCGAACTATTAGAGAAGTATAACATTAATTTTAATAACTAAAAAAGTAAACATGAAGTATTACAAAGCTAAAGTAAAAGTTATCACACAAGATGATAAAGGTAGACAAAAGAAAAACGTAGAAGAATATTTAGTAAACGCAGTATCGGTTACCGATGCGGAAACTAAAGTTCACGAAGAGTTCAAAAACGATTCAGTTGAGTTTGAAGTAACATCTGTGTTAGAGACTAGAATTATAAAAGTAATATAATGGCAGTACAAACTTATAATCTAAATGAAACCGTTGTGGTTAGTGTATTTGGTAAGTATCAGGTAGGAAGTATAACTGAAAAAGCTAAAACTGTAAAGGGGTATCGATACCTCATCCATACAGAAGATGGTAAAGAACACGAAGGTGTTTACGTTGATTCTAATGATGTTACTGTTTATATAGATAGTTCATTAACTAAATCATTTGTAAACCATCAAAACGCAGGTAATAAACTTATAAACGATACTATTGATATAGTAAACAACAGTTAGAAATGGAAATTGATAAAACTAAATTTAAGAGATTAAAAAAGAAAGTAATGGCGAAATATCCAAACGCTAAAACTATGGTTGATTCAAGTGGATTATATTATGTACACGATGGTGGGGATAACTTCCTCACCACCGAGTATATGATTCCTAATCAGAAGACCGTAGCTGAAGCATGGTTTTGGTTCGCTGATACTATGAAGATTAATCAGAACATAGAACGAACTCATCCTAAGAGAATGGATTTAAAATCATTTGAAGCAAAGTTTGCTAGAATATCTAAAAGAAATAAAAAGTAATTGTGTTTTACTAAAGTTTATTTAATACTTATTAGTATATAAATCAAATAAATTTTATAACATGAAAAGATATTCAGGAAAGCCAAGAGGCACAGTAAATCACGGTGGAGCAACTCACCAAAAAGATAGAGATAGGTTAAAGGCATTGGGTAAAAATTATAACTCAATTGACTTTGAACTAAGTGATAAAATCACCCTTAACAATTACAAAGAAAGAAGTAATCCAATTGGAGATTTAGTAGTCGGTGGTAAACGAGTTGAGTTGACTTGGTCCGAATGTAATAAGATTATTACAACATTAGAAGATGCGAAACAATCTCATCACAGAAAAGTACAGTTGGGAATGTTTGGTTAAACAAAACTAACTAAATGAATGTATCAGAATTATTTAAAGAATTAGGACTCGGAGATAGTGATATGGAATCCGCAAGAGAGTGGGTTAACTATAGACACTTCTCTGAGACTGTTCCTGATGTTCTCTCATTAAGTGAATATGTTTCTACTGTTTATAAAAAAGCGGTTACAATAGATGCTAAACCACACCAATGGTTTTCAGAAAGATATATGGCAGATAAGTACTTACGGTCAGATGTAGGTATTGGTTCTGATTATATAACTAATTTAGAAAATCGTATTGTTAAAATTTTAGATAAACATAATAGTATAGAATTACATATTCAAAAATTCTTAGAGTTATGTTTAACCGATGTACAAAAATGGAAATTAGCATTATCCAAAGAAGCTTTATTATTTCTTAACGAAATTTACAAAGGAAAATATTAACACCCAATATTTATATTAAATGAGTATAGAATATATCGACCAACCATATAGAGACAAGATTGTTGAAATCCTATCAACTGATGATAGCGATGAGAGAAAGCAATCTGAATTAAAACTCTATTTACTGAAAGAAGAATATTTCAAACACTTTTCTTCAGAACCCACATGGTTAACAAAAGAAATCATTAAAGATTTTACTAAATGAATGGAGATAACATTATGCAGTGGGCAGGTCTTTGGGATGAATCCGAATTTAAATTTTTCAGAACACTAGAAGATGAAGATAAACTTATGTACATATATGATTTATGTTTAGGTGAGTTTGGTGAGGATTATCTATCCGACCAAGAAGAACTAGATTTAATGAATAAGATGGATGATGCATTGAAATCAATGGGTGATGAAATGAGAAACCATATTGAATCCGATGAAGATGAGATTAGAAGTACTATTAGTGTTGTGGTGGATGGTGATAAGTTGACAATAGAAGGACCAACATTAGATGTGATACTTAAAGTTGCATCAGATATGCAAATGAACGGTCTTTTACTAACGGATAAGGATATTGAATTCACTAAATATGAACCTTGGAATGTGATTGTAAATTACACAATCATCGGAAGTGCCCCACCTTTCTCAATAAATTAGACATAGTGTCATACTATACCCTTACTTAACTGACATTTTGTCATACTATAACCTTACAAATCCCTTTGGTACATAATTGGTACTATAGTAAACTGAATTGTTTAACTAAAATAAAAGGAAATTATGATTTTAACAAACCAAGCGTGGAATTTAGTAGATGAACTCATTAAGAGAAATCACTTTAACACAAAAACAACAACCACAGATAATATGAAATTAGAAGATGATGTATTAACTATGGAGTTTGATGTACCTGGTCTATCTAAAAAAGATATTAGCATTAGAGTAGAAGATTCAGTTCTTTCTATTGAAGGTGATAATGAAGATAGAACATTTAATAAACGATATAATATCGGTAAAGATTGGAACGTATCCAAAACCTCAGCTAAGGTAAAGGATGGTGTTCTTAAAATATCTATTCCAAAGATAGAAGAAAAGAAAACTAAAGTTATTGATGTAACTGTAGGATAGTGTTTAAGAGAGAAGTTCTAAATATAAACAACACCCTATGGATTGTCAAACGAAGGATTCGAATCTCCGATAGACCTATTGTTGAAGTATGGAGAGAGCATCTCCATTGTGACAAAGTATTTAAAAAAGAACCTTACTATTATTTTTGTGAGGAAGTTACGGATGTAGAGTGGGAAGATATTTAACAATTTCTTAACATAGGGGACTTGTATAAGTCCCCTTTTTTTTGTATATTAGTAGTATAATAATAATTAAAAATTGTAACATATGAATTTAGGTTATGCATGTATCAACATGACATTGGGTGCACAGAAACCCAAAATCACTACAAATCGTAGTATGATTAAAAAAACCTTTTTAGAGAAAGGTATTCCTTATGCATCAGAG
>VMHT01092494.1_pt1 | contig 13059 bp, 12 predicted proteins | sample 4693611 | NCBI WGS metagenome assembly VMHT01 (sample SAMN12280063, study PRJNA550983) | marine metagenome | isolation source: seawater sampled from same location over 5 years 0.02-0.2 micron viral filtrate | place: USA: collected off the coast of southern California halfway between the port... ... | reverse complement strand
CCGCCATATAAACGAACATCATCTGGGAAAATATGGGAGAAGAAACTCTATGACCGATATAAAAATATATGTGATAAATCCAAGACCGCACTTGATATAGGCGGTTATATAGGCAGTCACGCACTACCGATGGCACACTACGCGAAGAATGTATATTGCTTTGAACCAACGCCATATCTTTATAAAACTATAAAATCTAATATAAAATTAAATAAAATAGAAAACATTATTCCATTAGCCATGGCGGCTTATAGTAAAGACGACCAAATAAATATAGACGCACGACTTGATGGCACTTCGCGCATTCATTATAATAAAGTTAAAGGCGAGTTAACCGAAGTCCCCTGCCATAAAATAGATACTATTCTAGGCGACGTTAATGACTGTAATTTTATTAAAATAGATGTGGAAGGTGCTGAGTTTGATGTACTGGAAGGCGCACATAATTTTATTAAACGAAACAAACCTATAATATTTATAGAAGTATTTAAAACAAAAACAAAACGAGAGAAGTTAGAAAAATGGTGTCAGGTCATGAGTTATTCTTTTTCTCACTTAGGCGGAGATGATTTCTCCTTAACTCCTTCGCCGTAGCACCATCCCTCTACTTGCTCTGAAAACTTGGGTTTAATAGATGGATAAATCCAGTGTTTATTATAATATTGTTTTATTATATCTCTTTCATCCCAACGCTTCCCCTTAATCCCAAATAATAACTGTAGAAATCCACCTATATAAATTGCTTTCTTTCCTGCTCTTTTTAAATCATCACATAGCGGCACACCATAACACCCACACGATAAAAAATATACATCGCAGTCAGCCCTTAAACAATCTGATAATAGTTCATTATATACTTCGTGCCATTTCATTATGTCTTCATTTCCTTTGATAGTATTTTTTGATTTTATAATTTTCCATTTATCAGTTGGAACTTTAAACTTAACTTCTTTATTAAACACTTTATCTAACTTGTTTTTTTGTCTTTCCATGTCTTCCTTAAAATATGAAACAAATCCTATATTATTTGTTTTTAATGAGTTAATTAAATCTATCCAATATCTTATGTCTTCTACATAGGGTAGAGTAGGCACGAATATATTTAGTTGAGTTAAAACATCATCACTAACGAAGAAAGACGCACACGTGACTACTCTTAAATTACAGTCGGCATTTAATAATGCTTTTAACATCTGTGCCTTCCATTGTTTTAATTCTTCGTCAGTTCCATAAAATCCTGCGTTGGTTTCTATCTGCGGATAACGCTCCTTTAAAATCATTTGTGTAGCCTCTACATTGCCGAGTCTTATAATAGATAGTGGCTCTTCTTTATTTAATTCTTTAATAATATTTGAAAGTCTATTTATCATATAATTATAATGCTAGATTTTAATAATTTTGGTCTGCCGTGTTGTATTCTACTACCTTTAGAAGAGTGCTTATTCTGGTGTCTGATGTAATATTACTACTACTTAACACACCATAAACTGCCTCTCCTTCATTTAATATAGTATCTAATTCTATAACATCATTTAACACGCCATCATTAGAGTTATTCTTATATAATAGAGATGAATAGGTGTTAGATAACTTATATATTTCTATGTCTGTATTTGTTTCTAAACTTAACACTCCATCTATTCTAAGAGTTTTTAAAATCGTTCTTCCATCATGCGGCGCTATATAACTAAGAGTTGTGCTACGACCTGCTCCTGTGTCTGCGAAGTTATATATTACACCATCATCTCTTCCTGCTACAATTAAATCGCCATAATTTTCAAAATCATTACATCTTATGTCGTCTATCATTGTGTATTCTTCTATAGCGAAAGCGTTTGATGTCCCTGCTAGTGTTATATCTTCCTCTACTATTTTTGAAAACTGGTTCTTTCCTCTAATAGTCACTGTTCCTGTATCTGTATTTGATGACGACCTCACGACTATTGGTCGTGCTATATTTGCTGTGTAATTAAATAGACCTACTACATTCGTTATATTTTGATAAAATGAATTTGAAAGCCCTGAAACTACACCGATGCGATCTGTTATTCTAGCGTCGCCCTGTCTTCCTAGATGTATGTCGTCATAAAAATTATTTAAAATTCTACTATTATCTGCGAGAGCGTACCGACCTACGGTATCTACAATCTGAGATGGGGCATTATATTGTGTATATTTTGATAGAGATACTAAACCATCTGTTATAGAAAAACTCTCACCTAGATTATCTATAGAGAACGCAAAGTAGTCATTCTCTACTGGATAATTTCTATAGAAAGTTTCTCCAGCACCAATCACTGTGCTATACTTTATTTTAGAGTCTTGTAATGAATTCTTTTGTGAATAATGAATATTTAACTTTATATTTTGATTGCCTTTATTATGAATATCAGCCTTAATAATATTAAACTGATTAGTTGATAACATAGCGTTTGAACTATAACTAGCGCTAGAGTCTGTAGTTGCTACTTCAAATCTTTGGATTGGAAAGATAGTGTTTGATGTGCCTATATTTGATGTAAACTCACCGCCTCTAATATTAAACACATTCTCCATATTAGAACGGATACCATCGCCTTGTGGAATTAAACCACCAGACATAAACTGTCTTGCTATAAGTGGAGTATTTTGAACGAAATTACTTGCCATTTAATTATAAAATACATATAAAATTAAAATGAAATCTCTACCGACCTCGCACCGATAGTTAACATCTTTGAAACAGTTAAATAGAAATTTGTAGTATATTGTCTGTTAACCTGGTCTGGATTTGTGGTGACTCTTGGAGTGACTTTGTATTCTACTTCCATCGCCTGTTTTTGAACTGTGCCGCCGCCATAAACACCGCCGTTGCCATTGCCGAAGTCTACTGCTAGATATTGCTGGCTTCCTCTATATTCTTCATATAATTTCTGTGTAGATTGTGGGATCTGTCCTGTTCTATTATTAACCTGGAAAGCACCATATGGAAGTTTGAGAGCCATACCATTCTGTGCGTATGTAGTCATTTGATAGATAATAGACTGATTGTTAATTGGTCTTTCAAATAGATTTAAACCATTTGTTTTGATTTGAAGGTCTACATCTCCTAGAGAGTATGCTTTCTGATTACCGACTACTCTATTATTGCTTGATATATTAGTTGAAATATCACCGTGCGCGATTAACATCTTATGTAATTCTCTATTCTGGGCGTTAATTCTATATGTATTTTGTGTCTGGACATCTTGCGCTCCTGTCTGGATTGTGCCTTTAACTAAATAATTATCTAATAGTGGATAACTAATTGGCTGACTTTGTAGTGCCGCGAGTTCGTTCGCCTGTACCTCGTCTGGGAGTTGAATATGAGTAGTGACTAATTCTACATTTGGATAATCTATCTCTATATCTCCTGCCGCTAATGCTCCTTGAGTTGGCACTAAATATTCTCTACAATCTGTATAGAAGAAGAGTTCTAATACCATCTCTCTAGCACCGAGTAAAAATACAGGCAGTGAGTCGTTCTCTAAAAACTGCGCTCCAAGGTTCTTTAGATGTAGCCCATAAACATGCGAGTCGTCCTGACCGTTAACTCTATATCTAACTACATTCTGGGCATCTGATGTTTCATCTTCGGCACTAACATATCTAGTCTTTTTAATATCAAATTCTTCCTCTCCAGTGTCTTTATCACAGGTGCTTTGAAACTGATTGCCCAAGAACTTATATTGGAACTGTGCTACTTCATTCTGAGTGCTTCTACTATAAAACTTGGGGACTTCTAGTAATGATGGTCGCTCTAAGTCTGTTAGAGTTTTATTATCTATTTTGATAACACACCGCTCTACACATCCTAGCGCACCATTAATAAAATTTGGTGTGACGTTTGAACTAGTGCCTGCCGCCTGTTTAAACTGAAGTGAAATCATAGAGTCGCCTGTTAACAAACCGACCTTGGGAATTTTAAAGGTCACTTTTGATAGTCCATTTCGTCCGCTTTGGACGTTAACTGGATTCCGAATTGTATTCATTACTAATTGGTTTTGGGGAGTCGCTTCGGAGTCCATTCCTAGTTGAAAAAAATCATTCAAATTATATGCCATTTTATAATTTAACAAAATATAAAAAAATAAAAAATTATTCTTTTCTAAATAATATTTCTAGGGATGAGTCTTGTATTTCATCTGCGATTTCATTTGTCCTCGCTCTACGGATTTTAACATCTATGGCATTTAATTTGATTTTTTCTGGATTGTTTAATGAAAGAAACTTAACATCATTGGGTTCTATATTTTTATTTATTAAGCCTTGCGCTCCCCCTACTTCTTCTATTACTGGAGAAACATTATATAAAATTGTGCGCGATTGACCTATATCATTCTGTTGTGATGATGTGCTGTTAAATGCTTTAACTGGAAGGTTAATCTCTACATTGTATCGTGTTAAATCACTATTTAAAACAGTTAGTCCTGCTTGCGCTGGTCTATGTGGATTTATATTTGGATTAAATGCTACATTAGATAAAATGTCTACGTCGGTATCATTTTGATCCGTCCATTTATCCTGTGTCACCAGTCCCATTACATTTGCTAGATTTGTAGCGTCTGCTCTATTACCCTGCGCATCTTCTCCAAGTGCTTCAAAGGTGTAGTCTAGACAGGCATGCTGTATATTAAAATTATAATCATTAGGGTCGTTATCATAAAATATAGATGCGATATTATTACATCTTGGATTTAATATAGTAAATGACCCAGCCCCTCCATAGAAGAAATACTGCGGACAAAGTCCAGGCGTGACCTGATAGGTGTCTGAGTTTGGATTATTAACATTCTGGAACATATAACCGTCTTCTACTACGTGCTTGTTTAATACTATTCCATCTGATAAAGAGTCATAAATCACAGCGCTTGTTCCTTGCTCGTATGGAGATTGTATTCTAACCTTAAAATAGTATTTTCTATTAGCGGTCGCTGTTGCGTTTGAATAATTATCATCTATACCATCTTCAAAATTTCTACAATATACTTCATATTTAATTAAAAATGCTTCCTCTAGTTTAATATTATATTGTGTTAAATCTACACTACAAATCTCTCGCCATTGTGCTTCCTGTGTATCTAGTAAAACCGCATCATCGGATAAATATGTGTCATCTACTGTCTGTAGTTTTTCATTTATCATTATGGCAACGCTTTGGACGCTGTAATCAGTGCCATCTGAAATGCTTTCTATCATAGTAGAAATGAGACCCTGCGGCGCTTCTAAACCGCCTCTACCTGCTATTGCTACAGTTCCTATTACTGCTGGAGTTCCTAATGATTTGTCAGCCCAATTTGATGCCATCAAAGTATTTGATAGATTAAAGCACCATCTTGCTGTGCCTGTAACAGTTGGGTCACCTCTAACAGTAGCGCTAACAAATCCAACATCTTGTTCTTGTGCTTGTTTGTCATCAAAGTTAGTGTATGCCATTCCTCTAACAGGTGAGTTGCCTAGTAAATAACCATTCCAGTCAGCCGTTGATGTATCATTAGTGAAAATAGTTTGGTCTTGTGGATATGCTCTTGAAAATGTCACACCGACGTTGGCTGTATTAAAATTATCATTTAACTCAAAGAAACCTACTCTATATGGGTCATCTTGTATGTATTGGTCTGCCTTACTATAAACACCGTTATAATATCTAAGTCCTAGATAATATCCTGAGTCTCCATCAAACTTGTATTCCACTCTATACGGAAATGATGTAGTTGCCCAATTACCTGGAGTGTTTGTTGGAAGGGGTGCGATGCCATTAGAGTCTAAAAAATTATTATCAGTTTGAATCTGCTCGTTTAGTTTCCGTGCTACTAACTTTGAAAAACCTAGTCTAGAGTATTCGCCCTTTGGAAGAGTTGCCGTAAAATTAACCTGGGGAGGCAGTGTGTTTTCTCTACCTGTTGCTTCGTCTGTTGCGTTATTATAGGGGACTGAACTAGTTGGTTTTAATCTTAGAAGCGTATCTCTATCTAAAACAATTGGCGCGCGGACTATATTACCTCCATAAAGGGCGATCTCTGTATTTGGTTTAATTTCTAACTGTTGGTTAACTATTGTTTTAAAGTCTGAACCTTTATTGTTAGAAAAATTTTTATTTAAATTCAAAATTACTGAGTGTAATTCTCGTGTTGCCATTTTATAAATATAAACAATATTATTTTTCTTAATTTAATGGCTTATTAGATTTGTTAGTATATAATAAATTACAATGAAACGTGTGGGGATCACAAACTCTTAAATATCCTTTATCTTCTAAAAACTGATTTAATTCTGGGTATAATACTTGTCCTTCATATAGTTCTCTAGTTGAAATTTCTACTTCTATAGTCTTAAAATTATATATATGGTCATCAAACGATTTTAACACTTCTAGTTCTGCTCCCTGGACATCTACAATCAAATTATTATATTCGTTCATATCTAATGAATGTAGTTTTATAATTGTAGAAAATCTTTTTGATTTTAACCTTTGAACTTCTACTTCTTTAACATTAGTCCATATTTCTTTATGCTCTTTCATTTTATAAATAGACGATGAATGACCGTGATTTGATGCCAAATTATATTCATAAACTTTATCATCTTCATTAGTGACTAAGTAGTTTAATACCTGATAGTCTGTTCCGTGCTTTTTATTATATAGATTTGAAACCTTTGTTGCTGTTTCTGCTGATTTTTTTATTGCTTCTACTCCAAGAACTTTTTTAAATCTTTTGCCGTGAACTTGCGCCACCTCACACCAATCCGCGATTCCTATATGTATAGCACTATCCATTATATAGATACTAACTATTTTATTTTTTTTTTTAAAGTGCTACGCTTCAAAAACCTTGTAGCGGTATTTCTGCGGCTGGAATTGCTTTCTCTATTTGAAATATAAAACCATTATTCTTCCCTATAATACTATCTGATACTAGACTGCCATCAGGGTTCTTTATTTTAACCTCTATAGTAGAAAGAAGTCTCGGTTCGGTACATGTGAAAGTTATAGGCTCTACTGAATATATAGTATCTGACCCTTGGTTTTCTTTAGACATAATACCTACAATAGTAGTGCTATTTGATTTGCTATCCTTGGCGTTTGTTTTAACAATATCCGACTCTATAATCAAATAATTATTATCACCCACCAGACTTGGAAAGTCCTCCGCTTGAATCGCCTTTGAATCTGCCAACACATGTATATAATTTTGTGCTACACCCCAGTTATCATTTTGCCCTGTGTTTGGTATAGGGTCAGCCGTGTCTGTTTCATTAACTGCGGCGCTATATGCTCTAGCACTATAATCCTGTCCGTTTGCTCCTCCACCAGTCTTATCATAAAAATTACCTAGACCGAGTCCGCTTGAACCTGGCACGAATGTATTTTGAGTTTCATTATGAGTTATAATACCTAGTTGTTTAACTTTTATAGCGTTTGATGTTGGGATGCCTGCTTCGTCGCCAGCGTATAATCCTGTTTCTTCCTGATTTGTATATGAAAAAATAGTCTCTAGTTTATCTGATACCTTGCCTATTTGATTATAGGTAAATCCAAGTCTCTTCCATAATGTATTATCCCAAGCCGCAGATGCCGCCGCATCATTATCAAAGAACTCATCAAATGGTTTAGTGAATAATTCATATATTAAAGCCTCTCTTCTACATTGTGCCGCAGCGTTTGATGTATTAAATTGCCCTATCTTTTCTACTAGATTTTTATATACATTAGTTTCTTTAACTGCTCCGAATGAAAAATTACTAACTGCTACGCCGCTTGAAGAGTCTATTGGATACGTTCCAGCACGCAGAGGACACGGTTTAACAGATTTCCTTGCGTCGGTTGCGGTTTTTGGTTCTATAAAATTAAATGAAACTATAGAGTTAAATAATGTAGCCTGTTGCCCACCCATATTTGTATTTGTTTTTCCATCAGGTGTGACCGATGCCATTTTATATGGTTCGTGTAGATTGCTTATAGAAAATCTATTTAACGATGTGACTGAGTAATCCATTTTAAATGCGGATGTCCCTGCCATCTGCTGGAACGTTCCTGTGTTTGGTGGAATGCCAATCTCAGGTGGAGTGTCTTGTGGAATAGAACCGACGCCAGAACTAATTACTGGAAACATACACGAAAACTGTAATTCTGATATTAATGTAGTAAAGACATTATTTGGATTATCAGAGCCATCCCCCCAAGGATAATCTGGATTTTGATCCCCAAGCGTTTGGTTATAATATTTTAAACCATTATTACCTAGATTACATAAAAATATATCTCTTAGCGTTGGGATTGTTTTTATGTCTGGAAGCGTGTCTTCAGTTGGATAATAATATCCGCTTTCCATTAAAGTCCGCACCCCACCTAGTGCCATATAAAAATTACCGTTAAACTGTCTTGCGGCATGCGCTGGTGAGTTTGATAAATTTGTTTGATTTCTAAATGTAGAGTCTACAATCAAACCGACTGAGTTTAAAATAGGGTCTTTTGTTGGAGTTATAAATCCTGGGTCTTTATTTACTCCTCTTTGTTCTCCTGGTAGATTTATAGATGAACCACGACCTCTAAACCATAATGCTTGACCTACGTTATTCGCTGTTCCTGCTACTGTAGTTAAAGTCTCACAGTTAATCATATTAGCCGTAACATTATTCGGCATATTCAAATTAGTCATTAACCCTCCTATTCTTCTATTAAACGATTGGTGCGGATAATCTTCTCCTATAATTGCTACATCAGGGTTATATTTTTCTGCGGATATTGTTCCTTCATAATCTAATTGTCCTCCTAGCGGCACGAAGTATGGAGATGGATTAGTGAATGACGAAGCGTCTGTATCAAAGTATAATGCGTCAGTTAGCGCATCTGTATTAAATCTATTAGTCTTAGATATAGTGCCATTTAATTGGTCTGATATTATTGCGGATAAAGCACTAACCGAATAATTACCTGCTGGAACTTTTATAACGGCTCTGCCATATAATGGTCTAAAATAATCACTATTTGATTGGTGATCACTAAAAAATCTTAAATCCGCAGTTTCAAATTCCACGTATCTTTTGTCAGGATCTCCTGGATTTTTAACTTCATAAACCCATTTTCTGTTTTCGTCGCCTGTGCCTTTTTCTATATTGCCGTTTGGATTGTAATTCTCCATTAAATAAAAATACTGTCCGTTAGCACCTGATGCCGTGTGTGATAACATTGGAAAGCACTCTTTATATTGGTCTGTCGTGTCTGCGAAGTAATAATAATTTGCTACATTTTGTCCTAGAAAGTTCGGCGAGTTAAATAAATGTGCTTTTTCTAGTTGCCCTGACGACTGTTCGCCCTCTATAAACAAATACCCTTTTGGAATACCTTCACCGTCTGGGGGTGTCTTGTTTTTAAAGCCATCATATGTATTAAAAAAATCTGGAAATAGATTTGGAAACTGTGCGAACTGCTGGTCTGCTCCTCTTATTCCAAATGGTGCTTGACCTGCGTCCGACCGAATATTGCCACAGTTTCCTTGCTTATAATACATAAATCGCATTTCTTCTTCTATATCATTTTCTATAGATATAGTATCTACACTAACTCCCTGTTCTTCTACAAATGAACTTAATAGAGTAATACGGTCACCTATTTCTAATTTTATAGGCTGTTCTAGAGTATATTTGATTTGTCCGTTTTTATTTGTTTTTATCTTAGACTGCGCACCGTTTACATTTATTAAAAACTTATCCGTTCCTACTGTTAGTGGCGCTCTTAACTCATCTAAAATTATTTGAGTTTCTTGTTGCGCTACTTTCTCGGACTGCTTCGCCTGCTCTGACTGCTTCGCTTGTGCTTGCTTAGACATTTATATATATTAACTTAGATTTTCTAAAAACAATAAAACCTCTTCGTCTAATTCGCATTGTAATCTTTCTCGTCCTCTGTCTGAGTTCCTTAACATATCTCTTATTTCTTTAAACAATAAATCTACAAAATGCTTATCAGTGTCCTTGGATTTTTTTTTATATTCTAATAAAAATTCTATTTTTTTTAAACTATATTCTATACTTCTTAGCGCATCTTCTCCTTCTTCCATACATTCTTTATAAAATTCTATTTCCTTATCTTTTTTTGCGACTACTTCTTTACAATGGTCAGCCATTTCTAAGTAATCTTGTTCGGTTCGGTTCATATAAAAATATGTAATTAAATTATAAAATGAATTTTAACAAAAATAGCGTATTTGGATTGTGGATTAAAAATAGTCCGAACTGCTTGAACTTGGAGAGTTGGAAGTCGTGGATTCGGTTGGGCTATCAGGTGACTCTCTACACCGATGACCCATCGTTAATACCAAACGAAATACGGTCGCGAGTAATAATAAAAAATCCCTCACACGTCTGCTTCTGGAACGATTTGACGGCATGTTTACTATTAACTGAGAGTAATCTTCTCCAGTTTACTGACCTGTGGCGTTTTATGTATTTATATCATTATGGTGGGACTTGGTTAGACTCCGACCTTTACCTTGTTAAACGACTATCAAATGAAAATATTATTATATCTAGCGAACACACCCTACAGGCAGGTGGAAGAAAATCAAAGGAATTATCTAGACCGAATATTGGTGTGTTGCGGTTTCCTCCCCATAATCCTTTCTTGAAAGAAGTGATAGACACATGTATGCCTACAACATCCGAAGACGAAAACCCAACAAAACACGACACTTCTAAAATGCTTAAATACATCAAAGTTTTAAAAAAAAAAAAATGGGCTTCTATCAGAGAATTTGTAGTAGCGCCTGTGGTTTTCTGCCCAGTACCCTATCCATTTGCGAAAGAACTATTTTTAAATCATAGAAATAATGCTAATATAAAATATGGATTAAAATTTAACTATGCCAACCTGTATACATGCGGTTTTCATTTGTGGCACAATATTGCTACAAATCAAAAAAAAATAGATTTTAATAATTTACACCCTCAGTGCCTATTTAATCATATTATAAATGGGGCTTATTGGTTAAATCAAAGTGGTATTGCTGCTACGCCATCTAGTGATTATTATGAAGAAGAGTCGCAGTAACTGTTGCTGTTCCATTATATTTAAGTCGGATATTATTGGCGCAGACGTTGGCTAGACTTTGATAGAAGTCGCCGTTTGCGTCTGGATAGATACCAAATCCTACGGCGTAGTAGGTAATTCCATCCGCCGATACTTGAATATCTACAGGGTCTGACCCTGTTGAATTACCGAATATAGTTATTAAAGTGTGATTTGATGTATCTATTACGGAAGATGTGACGCCGTCTAGTACTGCTGTGGCGTTATCTAAATTTCCCTGACTGCCTGCGTGGTCTTCTAACTCCGACTCTACTTTTAAATTACCTCCATTTGAAATATTTGCTTGCCTCCAGTTACTACCGTCCCAGCCATAAATACCATTCTGTTGAACGAATGCTAATGTATTATTAGCACCTTTACTGATTTTTCCATCTATACTAGTTGTTTCTGTTTCTATATTTGCTAGACTAGCGTTTCCAGTAACTTGATTTGTTGCGGTCGCCTGTGCTACTCCATTTGCTAATAGAGTTGATTCGGTAGCCAATCCTACTGTGTTGGCTACTACATCTACATCTAGAGTGCCTGATGTGGAGATAGGGACTACTACGCCTGCTCCTACTGCTGATAACTCTACCTGTTGTTCTAATGATGAGTTTACTTTAAACGAACTATTACTTATTCTTGACATTTTATAATTAACTCCAAGGTTATTTTTTTAAAAAAAAATCTAGCGGACTTATATATGCTATTTATTGCTGTCCCTGCTTATGGCGGTGTTTGTTATACAGATTTTACTAATTCGTTAATAAAACTATCTAATATGCTTAATGAAGTTAAACTACCTCACACTATAGAGTTTTTAAACTCGGACTCACTTATTAGTCGTGCTAGAAACTCTCTAGTCGCTAAGTTTTATAGTAATCCTGATAATGAATATTTATTATTTTTAGATAGTGATTTAATATTTAACCCTAATGCGGTTATAAAAATGCTACAAAGTGATAAAGAAGTTATAGGCTGTTGTTATCCAAAGAAAAAACTAAACTGGGATAAAATAAAGGCTACTAATGAACTCGGAGAAGATGAAAAACTATCACTAATTACTGATATTAACTATAATGTATATCCTGGTGAGAAAGAAGTCATCGGAACATCGTTAATTCGTGCCAAAGACATTCCAACTGGATTTATGTGTATTAAACGCGAAGTTATTACTGCGTTGATGCTTAACTATCCTGAGAGAAAATACAAAAATAATATTGCTGGATTTGATGACGCTATGAAAAATTATTATTATGACTTATTTGGCACAGGTGTAGTTAATGGAATATATCTATCTGAAGACTATTATTTCTGTCATCTATGTACCGAAGTCGGCATCAAATTATATCTAGAAACTGGTTTTACATTTGGGCATATTGGACGCGAGACTTTTTATGGAAACCTTGCTCTACAATTAAATCATTTTAAAAACGATAATATGAATGCCGATGTCATGTTATTAAAGAAATGATAAAAAATCATAGATTTTAATATTGCTACGCTTATAGATTTTTTTAATATATATACTAATTAATAGATGGAATATACACCGCAATCAAAAAAAACGCTCACTAGTTCTAACGAAGCCTTATTTAAAAAAAAATCTGTAATGTTGCCGAAGGACAATCGTGCCTTACAAAGGGACAAATTTAAAATGGAATTAAAGAACAGGTTAATAAAATCATAGATTTTTAATATTGCTACGCTTAGTTTCTAAGTAGATGCTTTAACCGTTCCTGGGAGTGGATTACTTCCTCTGTTTCTTTAATCATAGTCTTTTTTTCTTTTCTAAGACTAGTTATTTCTTCTTTTATTTCTTTGATTTGTAGTTCAAATCCTTCAATTCTATTATCAAAAATCTTTATATCGCGTTCTAGAGACTCGCGGATCATCTCTATAGTTTTTTCTAATTCATCTATACTGCTACTCATTTTAATAATAATCTATATAAAAATCTTAAAATCAATTTT